>Ga0228627_1000907_pt1 | contig 16553 bp, 15 predicted proteins | sample 33DmetaG_FD_190483 | JGI IMG/M metagenome (GOLD analysis project Ga0228627, IMG submission 190483) | Seawater microbial communities from Monterey Bay, California, United States - 33D | ecosystem: Environmental > Aquatic > Marine > Coastal | place: USA: California | collected 2016-09-28 | reverse complement strand
GACCGACTGCTTGTGTTATATCCGTTTTTGGTGTAGCCATCAATAATGTGGTCAGTGTCTTTATATCCAATGCTTCTGCTGCCATGGCATACGTAGCAATAATGACTTTCTTCGTTTCACTTATTTTTAAATCTTTGTCTTTCATACCACCCACGTAATAGCCTACGGTAGCAAAACCACGGTGTTCCACCGCATCATGTAAATACGTAAGTAAATTTTTATTATGAGCCAATACGATCATTTGTTGGTCAGGATTGACCTTGAATTCGTTTTGAATCACATCGACAATGAAATCGCTCCGTCTACCGAATCCACATAGTTTGGATATCATCGTACTATATTTCGGATTGCCTCGATAATCGTATTCCATTTCATTGAATTCGTCGTCGTCTATTTTATAGTCGATTGCTTTTACCAATACATTGTCTTCACCATCGCGTTTTTTCTGGTACATGATCTCGCCCAAAAACATTTTGAATACTTTTGTCAATCCGTCTTTTCGGTTCATGGTCGCACTCAATCCAAGTGTATATTTGGTGATAATCTTTGTAAGAGAACGAGAAAATACTTCACTGGATATATGATGCACCTCGTCCACGACAATTAATCCAAACGATTCAAATACGCTTTTTGGATATTCTTTCATAGAAAGCGACTGCAACATACCAATGACAATATCTTTGCCTTCAATGTCAATGACTTTTCCTTGTATTCGACCGATTTTAGCAGTTGGAAGAAATTGCTGAATACGTTCGACCCATTGATTTAAAAGGAATCCTTTGTGTACGACCACCAAGGTTTTTTTACCGACTTTACTAATAATATTCAGTGCCATCACTGTCTTTCCTGCACCACAACACAATTCCAATAACCCCCCGCCTCCGCGAGTATGCGTCGGTGTTCCATCATTTGCCGGTTTCAACCCGACTTTTCTCTGATAAATATCGACTACTTCGTCTTGATAATCGCGAAGACTACCCTGAAAAGGAATGTCTATATCGACCCCATCCGGAATTTTTATTGCATCTGGTTCCCCATAATGTTTCATTCCAAAGAAACGAGGAATGTATATTTTCTGATACGACTCTTTATAGACCGGAAAAGACGGTGGTTGAACTGGTGATTTAGGAACATACGCCCGTACGGTAAGCTCTTCTCTTAAAAAGTCCAATTCTTCTTTTGGTAGGGCTTCTTTGTATATGGTATATCCTTTGTTACCCAAATAGATGGAAATATCGTCTTCGTCGTCATTGTTTTCTCTCTTTTTCATGATTTACAGACAGGTCTTGTATATGTATATGTATATGTATATGTGTATGTATGTGGGTGATGGTATATTATATATTGTATGTTGTATAATCGATACATATGTTTATGTGTTTTTCATTCAATTTAACCGAAAATAAAAACAAATAAATTTATTATTATCATTATATATAATATACATGAACGTATTAAAAAAACTAATGAAAGAAGCAAAAGCCCATGAAATGGTATTGGGTGTATTGTTTGTTGTTTATATTGTAAGCGGTGTAAACATGCCAGAAAAGATTGCTAGTTTGGTCGATAGCATGATGGGTCAAATTGTCATTATGTTACTAGGACTTGGTTTATTTTTGAATGTGCATCCAATCGCAGGTGTATTGGCAATTGTCGTATGTTATGAAATTATCCGTCGTTCCGCAGATGCCAACAAACCAGTTATCGGTTATATGCCACCAGTAGACAAAGTAGAACGTAAAGATGTTCGCGGTCGTGAATTTCCACGTACATTGGAAGAAGAAATGGTACATAAAATGGCACCATTGGTCAAACATGCACCTGGAAAAGGTTCAGACTATAAACCAGTATTGAATGGTGCACACGGTGCAAGTGACTTGTAATGAATTATCATATCCTATAAAATATAATATTGTAATATTGTATTTTATTTTATTTTATTGTATTGTATTTTCTTACCACCACACTACACTATCTTCACTAGTGTAATTACAATTTGGCCAATGCACCCATTGGATCCCATGGTGGAAATCGCTTGTTAATAGGTTCATCCCATAGTTTCTTTTCCGCATCGTTCAAATGGTTTTTATGTACTACGATTTGATACACGTATTCTTTCATCCATTCGTCCGACATGGTATAATACCCCGCATTTGGACCTTTTGAACCCCAACTGTTTTCGATATCCCAACGATTGATTTTTCCATATCGGTCTTCATTGTATCCACTGATTACCATAGCATGTGTCATCAGACTTTCTCCGTAGTCAATACGTTCGCGTTTGTTCAACCCAAATGAAATTCCCAAATACGATTCCATATCGAATACATGTTTGTCCATGATATTGGATTTCGAATGTAAAAATTGTCCAACATCACTTCCAAACCAAACTGGTTCATTACCATCGATGCTTTTCTTTACCAGTTCGCGGACGCGTTCCATATTCAGGTTCATGTATTTGACTTCTTTGCCTTCTACGACGTTTCCCAGATGCTCTACACCATAATTTTGATTGTAGCTATTGCGTGGATCATTTGTAATCGATACATAATCACTTAATGAAATAGGAACTTTGTCTTGATAAAAGGTTAGTGGATGACAGTCGTATACTACACGGTATCGACCTTCTTTGTCTTTGTATTCCCAATTGAATTCATTTGGTGGTTTTCCTAAAAATTGTACCAGTAATTCATATGTTTCTTCCAATGCACGTTCAAGATTAAAGTCATTCAGGCGAATATTGCGACAATATTCTCGCAGTTTTTTGGTTAGGACCATGTTTAGTCCTGCTGAATTCTTGCTGTGTGTTGTATCTGGGTATACGGATTTTGGAACCATGCCGTATTTTTCCACTAGGTTGACAAACATTTGCCATTGACCACCATCCCCAAGAGGTTCTTTTAGGAGGAATTGGGTAAGACGACTGTCCAGTTCTTCTTTGTCTTTCGTCGTTTGGTATAAATGGATGAAATAATTCACTCGTTCGAACTTGTCCCAGAAAAACAGGTAATTTTGTGAAAATTCGAATGTGGATGGTAAATTATGCTTTTGAACAAAGGAATGTCGCATCATATTAAGACCAGCAAACAGCCAACAGCGACCACTGGAATGTTGATTTGTCACTGCCCCCCTTGGTTTGACTTGTTTGTTGAACAAGTACATGGAATCCAATGATTTGTTCGGTAGACTTACTTGTGAAAGTAGGTTGTTATGGAGACTCAGGTTTTTCCTGGAATCCATTTCTTTTTTGTTGTATTTGTTTGGTAGTAAAACGTTTAGTTGTGACATGATGATGTATTCTATCTTGTATACATCAATATGATGTTGTTTGTTTAAATATATTCTATAAAAGGTTTTTTTGACTATCTAACTGGATAGTTAAAAAAAACCTCTTTTTGTGTACATGTTTCATGTTTGTTTATTTTCCGTCGATTTTTTCAATCGTTTCCATTGATTTTCTCTCTAATCTCTCTTTTTACATTTTTTCATCTCTAAAAAAAATAAATCCAAAAAGTTGTTTGACATAGATACTTCTTTTAGGTAGAAGAATTTATTTTTCTTCCAAAAGAGAGATTAGAGAGAAAAGAACCTCCATTGGATGACATACTGGTTAACATACCCATCATTATTTTTGCCAAGAAGAAAATGGCTACCATGAGCACAACACCAATAATAACCTGGATATACGAACTATTCCAAATCGCTTTTGCGTCTTTTGACAATACATCTACCAATCCTTTTCCATCCACCATCTCTCTTTTATTTTTCTCCACGAGGATTTCGCCATCTTCTCCCGTTGGATGACATTCAATATAAATATCGTCTTCTTCACCGCCTCCCATACCAATTCGCGTCGTTGGACCATTGGAATTGTAAAAAAATTCAATACCAGCTTCTTTATTATCCAATGCATTTCGTGTATGTTCAACAATGGTGCTTTTTAAGATCGACATAGAAGCCGCATCCAACCCAATACTTCCACCATTGTCTTGACTAAATACAACATAATCGTATATTCCATTGCATGGTGGGTATGGTAACGAACCTTTGTAGGAATAAAATGGTTTCATAGGAACAATCTTATTCAGATTAAAGTTGGTAACATTGGTCTGTACCGGAACATTGGTTTCCACATTGGTTTTATCCATGGAAGAGAGAACATTGCGGATCAATTGCGAACCAGATGTTTGTGGACCCGAACTGGAAATCGGAATGGAAACAATTAATTTACTGGTTCCACTGTTATGTACGACTACCATTTCTGCGTCGGCTTTTACACCGGAATAATGATGCAGGGATGGTTGATAGACACGGATTTCTTCCACTTGATATTTTTTAGCATTGTATACAACGGGGGGAACCGACGTCTGCTCATAACTTAGGGATAGGTAATCACCTTTATTGGTAACTTGAACATGACTATCGTTGTATTTAAAGGAGTACTTGCATTTTAGGTCACAAGAACCATTGGAATCGGAATGTATATTAATAGGTGCAGTAGGATTTAGACAACTCATATATACAATAAGAATATAATTATAATTTCCAGAAATCAACTAAACAAATCAAACCACATATACTCGGCTCCACTCCACTCACCTCAAATTATTTTTATAAATATAGTATATATCGTATGAAATTATCAAAAAGCAAATTATCTAAATTACATAATAAAAAAGCACAAACTCGTAAACAACGACTGGTGAAAAAGAAACAAAAAGAAAGACAACGTGGTGGTAAAAAACCCAAGTCTATTTTGAAAACCAAACGTAAATACAGTCGTCCTTTTAATTTACGATACAAAACATTACGCAATATACAAAAAAGAAAGAGAGATAGAAAACACAACAATCCTCGTAAAATACGCTTTTTATTAAAAGGTGGTCAAGAAGATCAAACGACAAAGACAAATACAGGTATCGAATTAACACCATTTAAAAAAGAAAAAGAGAGAGTTCCTGAAAGAAAGTCAGAGAATGTTAATTCACAATCAAAAGCTTTATCCATATCCCCAGAAAACTTGGCAAGACCAATATTGAGTCATAGACAAAAAACTAGTAAAAAAAAAGTAAATGATGAAACAAAAGATGATGCTGACGTAGAAACAAAAGATGATGCTGGCGATGAAACAAAAGATGATGCTGGCGATGAAACAAAAGATGATGCTGACGTAGAAACAAAAGAAGCAAAGAGAAAAGCAGAAGAAGAAGCAAAGAGAAAAGCAAAAGAAGAAGCGGAACAAAAAGCAAAAGAAGCAGCAAGATTAAAAGCAAAAGAATCTTCAATTGATGAACCAGATTGTGGACCAGGCACAGAAAAAGGAAAGGTGATATGTGAAAAAATAAAGGGATGCCATTATACAGAAGATGATGAGTGTTTGCCACTTTCTCATCAAATAGCAATTGATGAAAATAAAAAAAAACAAGCAGCACCAGCACCACCAGTAGCAGCACCACCAGCATATAAACAAGCTATATCCACCACACCTTCAACCGAACCTGTTCGTACAACCATGTCTACGGATGAAAATGATGACTATAAAATCATTACCGTGAAAGTATATTATCCTAAAAAAGCATTGACCAATGTAATCTCGGATTCAGGTAATAGTGCTGCACAAACATTGAATGTATTAACAAACCACAAATAGAGATGGTCTAAATTAAATAAAATCAAATATAATTTAATAGTAACATACCAATATTAAATTATAAATTGTAAACGAAAATAGTAACGAAAAATAGTAACTATAAAAACAAAATAAAAAACCATATGGTCTTATTTATGGGAGTTTCGTATTTTTGTAACGTGCTAAATACTTGTCGACTTGACATTTAAACGCACCTACTTTTTCTTGGTAATCGTTGTAATCTGGATACATTTGTTTCATATATTCAATTCCATTTACAATCGATTGTAAAAAACCTTTGTTGTCTTGATGCACGCGTTCTACACTGCTTTTATACAATGGTGATTTCAAACCCAATTCCACCATTTGTATAAAAAGACTGTAATTATTAAATTCACGCTTGATAAATTCATACAATACTTCACGTCCTTGACTATAATACCAACGACGAACACTCTGAAAATACCCGCGATGAATATATAGATTTTGGTCAACAATCCATAATTTGTAATAATTGGAAGCATCTTTATCAAATTCTTTCAACACACCTAGTTTCTTTTTCAACATAAAAAGGGTCTCGTTCATACTCTTTATATCAAATTCAAATTGTAAAAAATTCGCATACATTTCTTTGTTTTTCTGTCTTCTATTTTTTTCCATGATTTGGGCTATGTTCATATGATATATCAAATACAATGGGATACTATATGTATTAACAGGATAATTATTTTTAATTATGTTTGATAAACTATTTTCAACACATTGACAAGTATACTCGTTATTTCCATTGTGTAGATTTCCATTGTGTTGATTGTCTTTCTGGTTCGTATTATTTATCGTATATACATCACGGTACAAGTCGTACATCATTGCATTATATTATATAAAAGGAATATATTTCATAACTGCGTTGTCATACGCAGTGACTTTAAAAGCGTCGTTGTAACCTTCTACAAAAACCGTATCCCCATTGTACAAATTATCACACCCGTATTCGTTCGTACAACTTTTCCCTTTGTGTGAAATAGGGAGCTTAATCGCATTGTTTTTGTCACTTATAGTATAAAACTGCCATTTATCACGACTCACATACAATGGTCGCCCCATAAGAGGCAATATCGTTTCTTTCCCGGAAACACGAGTCAATATCCCAACTTGACGATAAGCCGTATCTACCGCACGAGTAGAAATATTAATAGGTACACCGCGAGGATCGCCCGTGGTCGGTAAATAATTATCGTTTCGCAATGGTGCACTATATGGGTTTAAAAATACGTCGCTGGCAATATTGGAGAATGAAAACGATGGCTTCGGAAACAGACCAAACCATTTTTGCGAAGAAGTCTGTTCATTTCTTGGTTTCTGATGGGATTGTTTATGTTTTCCATGGTGTTTCTGATGGGATACTTTCATATTCAAATAAAGAAATCCGGATACCATCATGACAATGATAACCACAAAGAAAAGGGTCACGTTTTCAATACAAAATACACCTGGTGGACATTTTTTTGGCATGATAGTTGGATATATATGGAATAAAATTAGAGTATAGATTAGTAGTAGTAATAAGGTTCACTATATATTATAATTATATACATAATAATAAGAATATATTATTTACATAAGCCCCATCTTTTTGGTCAAGTTGGTCACATTGCCCATCATTTTTGTAATATTTCCCATGCCTTCTAAATCCAATCCTTCCAACATTTTGGTGGCATTTTGCAACATAGGTTCCATGTTTTTAATATTGTCCATTAGTTTTTTTTGTTTTTCTGCTAATTTTTTGGTATCGGTTGTCATATTACGAATACCATCGCTTCCCAGCATTTTCTCCAAATTGTCATATGCTTCTTCCAAAGTGGATTGATGATCAATCGAACTGTTTTTCTTATCTTTGCTTTTCATATGGTCTTCTTCGGTAGAATGCATCGAGTCGTCTTTCGATGGTTTCATCGGTTTGTTTTCACGAACTACTTTTGCTGCTTCATGTTGTGTATCTTCAATATCTTCGTCGTCGTCATCGTCTTCAAAATTTTCTTTCTTTTTTCCGTCTTTTTTCCCATCTTTTTTCCCGTCATCTCCACCTTTCTTCTTTTTTCCATCTTCCGCCTTTTTTTTATTTTTCATTCCTTCTCGTGTAATACGAATTGCGGTTTTGGTTCCTAGGAAAAAACTAGTGATAACCAATGCTACTAGTAAAACCACAATCATATTTTTACTAAAATAAGTGGTTGCTACACCTGACAATGCAAATAAAACAACCGCCCATATATTCCCAGTCATTAAATATCCCAATACATTGGTGATTGCTAGGAAAAGAACAATGTATAAAACCGTTTTGTTTTTCAATAATGATTTAATGTCGATTTTCATGATAGTGTTATGTTAAAGTACCTTATGTAAATTATTTGTTATAATATACTATATAATAATAAAATATTATAACAAATAATAAAGAAAATTGAATCATTTAATTCTTTACTTTCATAAAGAAATATTTATTAACCTTCCTCAATAATTAATCTCTCTAATCTTTCTAATTCTATATCTATATCTAATTATTCCCATGTCTCAACCTGAAACCATACGCCCTGAATATGTCGTACTCATGGTACATATTCATAATCCTTTATTAGATGGTGTAAATGAAAATAGTTCACATGATATTGATACGCATTTTATTATCGATAACGAAGTAGAACTAGAAGAATTTTACAGCACAAATATATCCGACATGATTCATATGATGCGTGAAGCATATACGATGTATGTAAACAATTATCCACTTCATCCTACCATGTCACATTTTCACGAAGCAATGGAGCGAATTGAAAACGTTCGATATGATATTGGATACATGATTGAACTGCCCGGATTGGAACAAGTTGCTATACTTAAAACATACTGGATTCGAATATTTCAACGAAAATGGAGAAATTACCTCAGAAAAAAAAAAGAATTAATTCAACGGCGTAAAGATCCTCGTCTATTACTCAAACGGCAATTGTATGGTCGATGGTAACGTAACTATTGGTAAAGTAAATGTTATGGTGTTGGTTGTTGGTTGATTACGTGGAAATAAATTTTTTTAATGCATTTATTTCTTCTTTCAACGAGGTCATTTTCGCCAATAAATCTTTTTGTTGATGAATACCATGTCCAAGTTGTTCTTTGGTTAATTCGTTGTTTTTGTATAACAAATCAACATACGACGATATAGACATCATGGCCTCGTATTGTTCTTCTTTTTCATTCAATTCTTTTTTCATAGTTGCTAGATAATCGTCCAATATTTCTTGTAAGTTCGGATTCAATAATACCTTTTTCCTTAATTCAACTACTTTCTGTTTTAAAAATTCTTTTTTCTTGTGTTCTTCTTCTTCCAATTGTTTTAATGCTACATCGTGTTTTGCCAATTCTTTTGCAAAGTCACTCATGTTCTATATTATAGGTTGTTGTGTGTTGTGTGTTGTGTGTTGTGTGTTGTGTTGTATATTATATATTAGTTATATATTGCTTTTATTTTATTTTACGGGATGGATAATACATCATGAAACCTTATTTTAATCCATCATCCACACACAAAGATAAAAATATTACTATAAGTGTTTAAAAGCAAAACCATAATAGTATGATATACTCATTTTTTTTATAATAATCCAGTGTTATTCATAATTTCCATAAATATAATTATCTAAACGTATAATACTTATTTAAGAATGGCGAAAACAAATAAACAACTAAAAGAAGAATTGTTGACAGAAGACGAAGAACGCTTTGTAATGTTTCCAGTAAAACACGATGACATCTGGCAGATGTACAAAAAACAGGTAGATTGTTTTTGGCGTGCCGAGGAAATCGATTTAACCAAAGATATGGATTCATGGAAGACCTTAACAGATAATGAAAGATACTTTATTAAAATGATAATTGCCTTTTTCGCCGCAAGCGATGGCATTGTATTGGAAAACATCGCCGAACGATTCATGGGAGAAATCCAGAATTCCGAAGCAAGAGCGTTTTATGGGTTCCAAATTGCCATGGAAAATATACACAGTGAAACTTATTCTCTTCTAATTGAAACGTACATCAAAAACAAAGACGAAAAAATGAAATTATTTAAAGCATTGGACAATTTCCCATGTATACGAAAAAAAGCCGATTGGGCCTTAAAATGGATACACGACAAACGATCTAGTTTTGCAACGCGTCTTATTGCGTTTGCCTGCGTAGAAGGCATTTTTTTCAGTGGAGCTTTTTGTTCCATTTTCTGGTTGAAAAAACGTGGTTTGATGCCTGGATTGACGTTTTCCAATGAGCTTATTAGTCGAGACGAAGCATTGCACACCGAGTTTGCTATTTTATTGTATTCCAAAATGACGAAAAAACTAAAACCTGCGAAAATACATTCCATTATTCAAGAAGCAGTAGATATTGAAAAAGAATTTATATGCGATGCATTACCATGTCGTTTGATTGGTATGAACTCGAAAATGATGAGTGAATACATTGAATTCGTGGCCGACCGATTATGTTTGCAATTGGGTGTGGACAAAATATACAATTCGGCAAATCCATTTGAATTTATGGAAATGATCTCGATTGATGGAAAAACCAACTTTTTTGAAAAACGGGTATCGGATTATGCCTTGACCGATTGCACAAAAGACGAAAATACCTTTGATATCGATGATGTGGAATTTTAATCAACAAAAAACAACAAATAAAACATAAAATTGAAAATAAACGAAGGTTGAATACGTCATAATTATTAAAAACATATTACCAATTATCATTGAATTATTATTATCTTCAACATGGAAACATCACAAAAAGAAACTCAAACAACCGAGACTTCTATGGAAGAAGTAGCTTGTTCTGTTTGCTATGCTCCATTAAACACGAGTAATTGTGTTGCGACCGAATGCAAACATCACTTTTGTAACACTTGTTTCTTCAAATGGCTTCGTGAATCCAACAGATGCCCTATGTGTCGTAATGATTATACGAATTATACAAGATGGCACTATGAACAAGTGGACATGAATGCTGTAACCGATGAATTTAAACAATGGCAAAATTTGTTGGGAGAAAACAATCGTATGTTGAAAAAAAGACACGATATTCAGAAAGAAATAGATAAGTTGAATACGAAAGTAGCCGAAAAAATGGGACAAATGCAACGACTAGAAGAAAATGCAGATTATACCATTGGATTTCAAAAAGCCGCGTATCATATGATTACGGAACACGACCTATATAATGCGGTATATCCAGGGTTTGCTTCTAGTAATTGGCAAACTGGTTTTCAGAATGGGTTAAAAAAGAAATACGATGTCGATATTCTTTCTGCATTTGATTATCACCCTGACCCATTGGTAGCATCGTACAAAAGACGCATTTATTATTTATTAAAAAACGGGGACATTAAACGTGAAAAGTTTGATGTTTTCAATACGAATGAATCATTATGCGAGTACGTATATCATACATTGAAAACGTATCCTTTACACGATGTATCGATGTTGTTTAATGATAATAGTGGCATGGTGAATCATGAACACGAACTTCATCTAACCCACTATAATACAATCCATAGGAAGGATTGGAACTTTCGTAAAGCATTGTTTGTTGATTTCATTATTGAATATGGTAAGAATGTATCGGTATATAAATCCCCATATTATATTGATAACGATAATAATATAGTATATTATCCTTTTGATAATCGATTATATGAACTTGATAACTACGAGTTTAATAACGCAATGAATAGGATGAGAAATCTATCTATACATTCCTATCACCACGATACATCCATCACCTCATCCAAATGGAAAGAGGCAACTGATGAACAAATGAATGCTCGTGTTATTGTACAACCTCGTAGAAGAAATATATAAGATACTATTATTAACATACAAAACAACAATTAAAAAAATATATAAAAATCTGAAAAATATATAAAAATCTGAAAAATATATAAAAATCTGAAAAATATATAAAAATCTGAAATTATTATAAAAAAAATAAATAAAAAATAATAAGAAACTTATTTTTTATTTTTATTTGTTTATATTTATACTAGCACGCACTATTTTCTATTTACGTATAGTATCTATATTTTTTTCAAACCAATCCGTTGTGATTTTCAATCCATCGTCTAATTGAACAAACCTATAATCTGGATAAAAATGTCGGAAACGAGCATTTGAAACGGTTTTTTTCATACAACCATCAGAATAAGACGTGTCATAATAAATATTTTTTTTTGGAAAAGATAAATGGTTGGATATCGATTCCACTACTTCGTGGATCTTGTATTCGCGTTCGTCGCAAATATTCAATAAACAAGTGTCTTCATTTTTACCAATCCGGTTGTCCCATAATACTTTATGAATGATGCTGGCAAAGTCGGGCGTAAACAAAAACTGTCGTTCTGCTTTTCCGGTTCCAAAGACACGGAATTTCCCACCATTTGTCGCTGCGTCTGTATAAGGTGCGTTATTTTCACGCGTCAAATACATGCGATGTGTTAATCCGGGAATAACATGCGAATCCTTTAAATGGTAATTGTCGTATGGTCCATACAGATTCACCGGACTTAGACAAATATATTCGCGTTTGTACTGTTTGTTGTAATGTTTGCACATGATATAGAGCATTCGTTTTGCGTATGCATATCCTTCGTTGGAATCATGTGGTTCAGACGCACACAACATGGTTTCGGTCATCGGAAAAGAAGGTGGTTGAATCGGATAGATACAAGAAGATAAACAAAATACACCGCGTTGAACATTGTATTTGTGGCACATTTCAAGTATATTCATGTTGATATGAAGATTTTCGGTCAGCATTTCTACGTTGGCTTTCATGTTCATGTATAGACCACCAACTTTGGCAGCCAAATGAATGACGTTGGTATATTGATTTTCTTTAAACAGTTTTTCCACGGCGTCTTTGTTACGAAGATCGCAATCCTTACTGGAAATAAAATGGTATTCGGGTATTTTGGAACGTTGTGCATCGTTCATTCGTAATTTATTGTATAATTGTGTTACGTATGTTTGTAAGGTTTGTCCAACCATTCCAGAGCCACCAGTCACAAGCACTTTGTTTTTTTTCACGGTTGTCATATTGTATTAATGTTGTATTAATGTTGTATTAAATTATATAATATTATATACGTTCTGATGTTTAATATGGTTTGATAAATATATTAGTACATAAAAAACTTATAGATTTATTATTATTATTATATAAAAAACTTATAGATTTATTATTATTACTAATAATACTAATACTAATACCATGACAGAAAAATATGCTTTTATTACGGGAATAACGGGTCAAGACGGCTCCTATTTGGCTGAATTGTTGTTGGAAAAAAACTACAAGGTTTATGGTATTGTTCGTCGAACATCGTTGTTGTATAGTCATACACGTTTGGATCATATTCGAGACAAACTACATTTATCATATGGAGATTTAACCGATGGTTCTTCCATGCAACAATTATTAAGTAAAATCGTTCAGGAAAGCGGCGAGGATTTGAAGGTATTGGAAGTCTATAATTTGGGTGCACAAAGTCATGTTGCTGTTTCGTTTGAGAATGCGGAATATACTGCTTTGGTGGATGCGATTGGACCATTGAAACTATTGGAAGCTATCCGTTCTTTTCCAAAAAAAACACGAGACAAAATAAGATATTATCAAGCAGGAACAAGCGAAATGTTTGGCGAAGTATTGGAAAAGCCACAATCGGAAGATACTCCATTCAATCCTGTTTCACCATATGCTTGTGCAAAAGTATACGCACATAGTATCACAAAGAATTACAGAGATGGATACCAACTATTTGCATGCAATGGTATTTTATTTAATCATGAAAGTCCAAGGCGAGGACGCAATTTTGTTACGATGAAGATTGTAAATGCGATTAAAAACATTGTTAGTGGTAAACAAGAATGTGTTTTATTGGGAAATATCGACAGTATGCGGGATTGGGGACATTCAAAAGATTACGTGTATGGAATGTGGTTAATGCTTCAACAAGACACACCGGATGATTATGTATTGGCAACTGGAAAAACCACATCCGTTCGTAGCTTTATTGAAAAGGCATTTAAGCACGTGGGTATGGAGATTGTGTGGAATGGCAAAACCGGATTGGACGAAGAAGGCATAGACAAAGATACAGGAAAGGTGGTTGTCAAAATAGATGAGAAATATTTTCGTCCATGTGAAGTCGAATATTTATTGGGAGATCCAAGTAAGGCAAAAGAGAAAATGGGTTGGGAACATAGCTACGATTTGGATGGATTGATACGCGACATGTTTGAAAATGAAATGTAGAACAGAAGTTTATATAATACAAAAATGATAATAAATATAAATACTTTATTATCATTATATAATATTGAATTATTATCATTATATTATATTGAATTTAATTACTATCTAGTTTAATTCATATGAAATCGGTTTTTTTAATGGGTGGTTTGGGTAACCAACTTTTTCAAATTTTCCACCTTATGGCATATTGTTTACGATACAAACATGCTTTCAAAATTCAATATAGTGAGGTATTGTTAACGGGTCACAAAAGACCCACGTATTGGAATAATTTTTTAAAAGGATTAAAAATATTTACACAGAAGAAGTTACCTTCGTTACAACGATTATCGGAAAGAGGATATCATTATACAAAAGTACCGGATATAAAACAAGATTTTATGTTTTTTGGATATTATCAAAGTTATCGATATTTTGAAGATCAATATGAAAACATAATACGATTTGTTCAATTAGAAAAACAACAGCAAGAAATGAAAGAAAAAACCAATCTGAATTATGACAATGTTATAAGTTTACACTTTCGCATAGGCGATTATATTAATATACAACAACATCATCCATTAATGACAATAGACTATTATCAAAATTGTATTAAATATATACTTGACCATAAATATTCGACAAGTTCGATGTCAGAAACAATACAAATATTGTATTTTAATCAGAAAGAAGATGATACAATTGTTGAAAAGCATATAACTACGCTTAAAGAATACATTAAAACTACATATAGTAATTTAAATTTGGAATTTATTCAATCATCACATGATTTACAAGACTGGGAACAAATGTTACAAATGTCTTTATGTCATCACAATATTATTGCAAATAGTACATTTAGTTGGTGGGGTGCATATTTTAATCATGCATTTGAGGATAAAATAGTATGTTATCCAAAAAAATGGTTTGGTCCTGCACAAGGAAATAGAAACATGAATGACCTATTTCCAGAAAAATGGATTAAAGTATAAGATAAATTGTATTATATTTAAACATTTAAATATAATAATTACATATCATTAGTTTCAATTACAATAAATTTAATTCTGTTAAATATTTTTTTAATTCTTGTTTTGATAAAGGATTAATAGTGCTATTATAATCTCGTAAATTATTAGCATCTATTTTTTTTTTATAATTAAAAACAGATTTAATATGTGTATATTTCCCTATTTTTTCAATTCTTCCAGATTGTGATTCATTTATCAATGATTCTAGTAATTTTTCACCGGCTCTTAATCCAGTGACTATAATTTTTTTGTTATACTTTTCTGAAAATAATTCAATTAAATCTTTTACTTTTAAAGATACCAGTTCAGATATTACAGTATCACCACTTTCTCCATTAAGAATTGCATATTCAATTAAATCTACACTTTGATCCAATGTCATTACAAATCTAGTCATTTCTTCGTGTGTTAAATAAAATTCGGTATATTTATCACTATTACCCATATTGTGCAATCTGGGAATTATACTTCCATTTGAATTGAGAACATTTCCATATCTTACATTTACAAATTTAATACTTTTTACAAAAATAGATTTTTCTACTAAAAATGTTTCAGACAAGGCTTTTGCCATTCCATAATTATTTATAGGACTACATGCTTTGTCAGAACTAACAAATAATACCGTTTCTAAATTTGATAAAATATTTATATTATCTTCAATAGAATCAAGTATATATTTTGTTCCTAACATATTGGTATTTAAACTTTCATTAGTATTTATTTCGCATTGTTCAATATGTTTCATAGCACAAGCAATAATAATAATGTCTGGTTTTATCCGTTTTATTGACTCTTTTACTCTAATTCTATCAGCAACATTACCAATAATAAAGTTTAAATGTTTATGATTTTTAAACTTTAATCTCATTTTCCAATGTTTATGTTCATCTCTGGAAAAATTATAGATTATATTATTATTTAAATATCTTTCATTTAATTTATTACCAAGTGAACCTGTTCCACCAAATATAAGTATGGTTTTATTTAAAATCATTTAAATATCTACAATATATTATGTTTAAATAGATATTAATGTAATTTATATACAAAATTAGTAAAAAAATAATATAAACTTATTCTATTTTATATATAAAATAATGATTTATTTATTTGGTTCCACAGGTATGTTAGGTAATTACCTAAGACTAATATTAACAAAATGTAATTTAAAGTTTCAATGTATTTCGCGAAATGATTATGATATATTAAAAGATAGTTTTGATAAGCTATATGAAATATTACATTTATTAAATAAAGATGATATTATTATTAATTGTAGTGGATTGATTCCACAAAAAATCGGTTCTAATGAATATATGAAATTTATTAAGGTAAATGTAGTATTTCCACATAAACTACAATTTTTGATAGAAAAAACCGGTTCTAGGTTAATACATATTTCAACCAATTGTGTATTTAATGGTAATATTGGAAATTATACAGAACATGATATTCCAGATGAAAAATCTATTTATGGTGTTACTAAACTAATGGGAGAACCTGAAAAAGCAACAGTTATAAGAACTTCTATAATTGGACATGAATTATTT
>Ga0228627_1000904_pt1 | contig 16610 bp, 11 predicted proteins | sample 33DmetaG_FD_190483 | JGI IMG/M metagenome (GOLD analysis project Ga0228627, IMG submission 190483) | Seawater microbial communities from Monterey Bay, California, United States - 33D | ecosystem: Environmental > Aquatic > Marine > Coastal | place: USA: California | collected 2016-09-28 | reverse complement strand
TATGATTATAAAACAGATCGCTTGTTCGGCAGCATGAGAATTAGAAAAACACTTGAAGCATGTACAGAGGATCTACAAGGTCAAGAGGTCGATCTACTTATCTGCGAACCCAATGACTTAGGGATAAGCGTCATTGTTAACAATCGATATGACGGGTTAATTTTTGACTCAAACATCATAGCCAGTATTAACCCTGGTGATGAACGTAAAGGCTATGTTGAAAAAGTTCGAGAAGATGGAAAAATTGACATCCGACTAGAACCTGTGAACTTTGAGAAGTATGATCTTGCAGAAACTAAAATATTAGAATTAATGCAAGATAGTGGCAAACTTATGCTTAGCGACAAATCTCCCTCAAATCTAATAAATGATGAGTTAGGGATGAGCAAAAGAACTTTCAAACAAGCCATCGGAAAACTTTATAAACACCGAAGGATTAAAATACATAAAGACCACCTTGAGCTTCTGTAGTCATTACATTATTTCGGATGATAATGCCTGATCGCTTTAGATATTACCTCGGCTTTATCTAGCGTCATTTTCTTACGTTCCTGCTTGGCATACATTGCCATTTGGTCCGTATAGTTTTCACCATCTGAATTTCTAGAATTCCCATAAGGCAGTACTGTCTCAATTTCAACATTATCGTTAGTATATTGAATAATCATTATATAAGACTCTCCATGAATGGGTTTTGCCTTTCCGTTTTCGAAAGGCTTGCTTGTCATTGCAGCAATCATATCGGTTAATCCAGGAACTGCTAAGCGTTTATTTCCTCGGTGATGCACTTGATAGTCTCTTAATGCAATATCATAACGTCCGAAATGTTTTTTAAGATGTTTTTTCGCTGCCAATAAGGCTTCCTCCATCCGTTTTAAAGGCTCGTAACCCTTCGATGAAAGATCAAGAAAGTTTTGATAGTATATGGCCCACTGGGCAGCACCGACATTAAAAGTATCAGCTCGTTTATTCCAATTGTGAATTGGAGCGATTACTTCACTTAAGTGGGGATATGCATCTTTATCTATACTGAATACAATATTCGCTCCCGATGGCGTCCATAATGAATCAGGATATTGAATGTCATATTTGATGTCAAAAAAATCATTCATACTTAAGGTTTCCTTTTTTTCTTTAAGATCCATAAATCTCTGACTCCTATTGTTTTCTGATTCCTTGAATCCAAATTGAAAATCTTCAAAATCTTCGGATTTAAGATTGTCATCTTTGTGCGCACTATTGAATGGAGAATTGTTAGTATTAAACAAATATCCGTGAACAGGATTTAACAACTTAGGAAGGCTTTCATAACTCAAATAGTTTTTTTGAAAAATTTCAGAGCGTTCTCCTTTCATAACACCATTTATTCGATCACCATTTACAGGCCTCTCTGGAACACGTCCAATACTCATCCAAAAAATACTATCCTCACGGTCCGCATACATTAAATTAAAACGAGGAACTAACATCATTTTTAAAGCACTTTCAAACTCGTTCCAATTTGATGCCTTCCCCATTTTATACCACTGATCAATTGAACCAATATTTTCAAAAGCATTAGAATAAAAGGCATAGGTCCCTTTTTTATTCTTAATAACCGGACCAAAAAGACTCCATAGTAATTTACGTTTAACACTTATTTTTAGGCCTAATTTGGTTTTCATTTTCAACTTCACTGACGTCTTTTCAAATGACACCCATTCCCCATCGAGCCAATATTGATTTTTATTTTTAGGGTTGATTTTCAATTCATACAAATCTGTAAGGTCCGGGTAATTATAGGTGTGGGTCCAACCCAAATGTTCATTTGTGCCTATCATTGGAAATGGGGATCCCGGAAACAATCCACCCAAAAGATTCCAACCTTCATCAGAATTAAGATGTGCTTCATACCATGAAAAAGGGCCTTCAAGAGGTTGGTGGGTATTAACATTTAAAACGGTTTTATTATGTTTCATGATGGACCTACTAAATGCAAAAGCATTCGAGCCTATTGTCTTTTCCTCTAGCTCCTCATCAACTGATTTATTGGAATTAGATAGAAGTGCACCGAGCATATCTCCAGTATCTGAGAAAAAGTGAATCACCAAATTATAACCTGTTAAATAATCTAGCACAGTCATAGGAAAACTGTTTTTGACTAAGACTTTAGAAGGAAACTCTTGAGCAAAAGCATTAATTCCTGCCACATAACCTTCGATAACCTCAAGCACTTCTGGTGACAACTGACTTACATGTTTTTCAGCTGTTTGTCGACATCGCAGTAAAGAAACAAGGTAATCCATAATAACTCCTTCTTTACCGCTATGTAAACCCATTAATCCTTTTGATGGTAAAAAAGTATATTGAATCGTCTCAAAATCATCTTCAGCATGCGCCCAAGCCAGACCATAAGCGGCATTCTTATCAGAATTGGCATAAATGTGGGGCACTCCATAAACATCTCGATATATATCTATTTGCTCCACATTTATTTGTCCGTAAATGGAATAACACATTAAAAAGCATACATGTAGAAAGATAATCTTCATTGTTTTTTTATTTGATTAACGCACAGTTATCTAAAAAGTTGTATCCTATTTATATTCTTCAAAATATCAGTTATATAAGGCCATATTGATTGTTGCAATCGGGTTAAAAGCATATATTTGCACCTATGGCAAATACTTCAGACATCAAAAATGGATTGTGTATAAAGCACAACGGAAAGCTTTTTCAAATTATTGAATTCCAGCATGTAAAACCTGGAAAAGGACCTGCTTTTGTTCGCACTAAAATGCGTCAGATTGAATCGGGAAAGGTGTTAGACCACACCTTCTCTGCGGGACATAAAATTGAAACAGTAAGAATAGAAAACAGAGATTACCAGTATTTATATCAAGACGGTGATTTCTATGTATTCATGAACTCTAAGAACTATGAACAAGTGAATATCGCATTGGCAATGGTTGATAAAGCAGAATTTTTACAAGAAGGAATGATGGTAAATATTTTATTCCACGCAGAGGAAGAGCTTCCACTTGTGATAGACCTTCCAATGCACATCATATCTGAAATTACATATACGGAACCAGGTATTAAAGGGGATACAGCAACGAATAGTATGAAACCCGCAACGATAGCTACAGGAGCAGAAATTCGTGTTCCATTATTTATAAATACAGGTGAAGTTATAAAGATTGACACACGCACAGGCGTATATGTAGAACGTGTTAAAAACTAATAAATGAAGAATACTGCACTGACTGAAAAACATATTGCTTTGGGCGCTAAAATGGTTCCTTTTGCAGGATACTCTATGCCGGTTCAATACGAAGGCGTTACAATTGAACACGAAACGATCAGAAATGGAGTTGGCGTTTTTGATGTTTCGCACATGGGTGAATTCATTTTAAAAGGTGAAAATGCGCTTAAATTGATACAAAAATTCTCATCAAATGACGCATCTAAAATGCATGATGGGAAAGCTCAATATAGCTGTATGCCCAATGGAAAAGGTGGGATTGTAGACGATTTAATTATTTACAGAATTAATGAAAATGAGTACTTCTTGGTTGTAAATGCTTCAAACATTGAAAAAGATTGGAATTGGATTTCGGCTCAAAACAATCTTGGTGTAGAAATGACCAATGTTTCTGACGACTATTGCTTATTGGCAATTCAAGGACCTCTTGCAGCAAAAGCAATGCAAAGCCTTACAAGTGTTGACTTAAGCAATATGAATTATTATACGTTTGAGCATAACAAATTTGCGGGAATAGATAATGTAATGATTTCTGCAACTGGCTATACTGGATCTGGCGGCTTTGAAATCTATGTACGAAACGAAGATGCGAACGAGTTGTGGGAAAAGGTGTTTCTTGCAGGTAAATCATACGGCATAAAACCTATCGGACTCGCAGCGAGAGACACACTCAGACTAGAAATGGGTTTTTGTTTGTATGGCAATGACATCACAGATGAGACGAGCCCATTAGAGGCAGGGCTTGGGTGGATCACCAAATTCACTAAAGACTTTGTTGATTGTGAATTTCTAAAAAATCAAAAAGAAGCGGGTGTTACTAAAAAACTAGTTGCATTTGAAATGATTGATCGAGGCATTCCAAGAAAGGATTACGAAATTCACGATGAAGAAGGAAATCAAATAGGAATAGTCACGTCAGGTACAATGTCGCCATCTATGAAAAAAGGGATTGGTTTAGGTTATGTCAACTTACCACACAATCAGTTAAATTCTAACATTTTTATATCAGTTCGTAACAAAAATCTTAAAGCATTGGTGGTTAAAGCTCCCTTCTACAAAAAATAGTATTAAAATTTCGGACACTTTTTACAAGCATAACCTTTCTTTTTATACTTTTTACAACATTTCTTTTTTTTATCACAGCATTGCATTTGCTCCTCGCAAATAACGAACTGTTCATTTAAAGATGGTTCTAATTTTCGCATTATTTAGAAAGATTCTAAACAAAGATAATGACTTAAATGAATCGAAGGATAATTAACTGAGAAAAGATAAAAAAAATAGTGCTGAAACTCAGCACTATTTTCATAAATATATTGTTAAACCAGGCTTATACTAGTCCTTGATCGATCATTGAATCGGCTACTTTAACAAACCCTGCAACATTGGCCCCTTTAACGTAATCAACTGTTCCATCATCGAGGGTGCCGTATTCCACACATGCATTATGAATTGAAACCATTATTTCATGTAAGCGATCATCAACTTCCTTTGAACTCCATGACATTCTCAAAGAATTCTGAGACATTTCCAATCCTGAAGTTGCAACCCCACCTGCATTGGAAGCTTTTCCTGGAGCAAATAATACTTTCGCTTCTAAAAATTTTTCAATTGCCTCTGGTGTTGATGGCATATTCGCTCCTTCTGCTACACATATTACACCATTTGAAATAAGCATTTCGGCCTCATCACCATTCAATTCATTCTGAGTTGCACAAGGAAGTGCTATATCAACATCAACCTCCCAAGGTCTTTTACCTTCAATAAATTTGGCATTTGGAAAAGATTCAACATACTCTGAAATCCTGCCTCTTCTCACATTTTTCAACTCCATAACAAAAGCTAATTTTTGCGCATCTATACCTTCTGCATCATATATGTATCCTTTAGAATCTGATAATGTGACGACTTTTGCCCCAAGCTGAGACGCCTTTTGACAGGCATATTGAGCAACATTACCAGAGCCAGAAATAGCAACGGTTTTACCTTTAAAAGATTCATTTTTTGTCGCCAGCATTTCTTTTGCGAAATATACTGTACCATAACCCGTTGCTTCGGGTCTTATTAACGAACCTCCCCAGTTTCTTGCTTTTCCGGTTAATACTCCTGTGAATTCATTTCTAATTCTCTTGTACTGACCAAACATGTAGCCAATCTCTCTTCCTCCAACACCAATATCACCAGCAGGGACATCAGTATCTGGACCAATATGTCTTGATAACTCAGTCATAAACGACTGGCAAAACTTCATTACCTCATTATCAGTTTTACCTTTAGGGTCGAAATCTGCCCCCCCTTTACCTCCTCCGATTGGAAGCGTAGTTAAAGAGTTTTTAAAAATCTGCTCAAAACCCAAAAATTTTAAAATTGATAAATTGACAGATGGATGGAACCTTAGACCACCCTTATAAGGACCAATTGCTGAATTAAATTCTACTCTATACCCTCTGTTGACTTGAACTTTTCCGTTATCATCTAACCATGGAACTCTGAACATAATTGTTCTTTCTGGTTCTACAATTCTATCAAGAATTCTAGCTGATTTATATTTTGGATTGTTTTCGACGAAAGGAATAACTGCTTCTGCTACCTCCTGAACGGCCTGTAGAAATTCTGGTTCATGTGCATTTTTCAACGTTACACGATTCATAAATGCTTCAATTTCTGAGTGGTAATTTGTAGACATAATAACTTAATTTTTAAAGTTCAAATCGAGGCAAAAGTAAGCAAGATTTACTAATGTTAAATGTTATTTATAAAAAAGTTAAATAGGATTTACTGAACCTCAATATCCATCTATATTTCGAATAATTTTTAGTTAGGCATAAAATGCATTATTTTTGCTTTAATACAAGCAACCTTCTCCATGTTTAAACGTTTACTAATTAAGAAGAAAATTAGAGATGATTACTAGAAAAACTATTACTGCTTTTTTAAGCTTTTTATTTTTTGCGCTTAACACCTACTCCCAACAACAAATCTGTCTTGGCGATGATATTACACTTTGTGCTGGTGAAACTGTAGATATCGAGAACTGTGCGCCAGGTGGGGCAGGTACATTCTTGGGTGGCTTACATTTAGAAAATCCAACAGTTATTCCAACGATGACCGATGACTCTTGGAGTGCAGCGGCCAATATTGGCTTTGATTTTACATTCTATGGAAATGTTTTTCAACAATTCACCATTGGTTCTAACGGGATTATTTCCTTTAATATGGCAAATGCGGGAGGTTATTGTCCATGGTCATTGGATGGGACAGCATTACCAAGCGGTGCCATTACAGCCACTCACAACTCCATAATGCCTGCTTATCAAGATATGAATCCTTCAAATTTTACGAGTCCTGATGGAAATATACAATATGAGACAATTGGCACGGCGCCAAATAGAATGTGTGTCATTCTTTACAAAGAAATTGGTGCATTTCAGTGTGGTATAACAGAATGCAATTATTTAGGCATTGTTCTTTTTGAAACATCTAATAATGTTGAGATACACATTGGTAAAAAAACCGTCTGTGCCGGATGGAACGGTGGCTTAGCTATTCAAGGTATCCAAAACAATAATGGTACTATAGCCCATATTACTCCTGGAAGAAACAATACGATTTGGAATGCGGACAACGATGCCTATCGTTGGAATTATGGTGGAGGTAATGATTACACGATTGAGGCGATACCATATGTTCAGGTTACAGGAGCGAACAGTAATTTAGTATGGAATAATGAAAACGGAGAAACATTCCCCTATACGCCAATATTGACGGTAACAAGTCCCCCTCCAGGAACAACCGGTTACTTCTTAACAGCCTCAGCATGTGGAACTGCGCTAGGAGCTGTTTCGGATACCACATTCATTACGACAGCTGCCCCTGAAGTTATTGCATCCGCAACAGATGATGTTTGTAGTCAGGGGGTTGGTTCAGTAACAGCCGTTCCAGGTCCGGGATCTCCCGAACCTTGCACCTACTCTTGGCCAGCACTCGGTGCGGGAACTCAAACGGTAAATAATGTATTGCCAGGAACCTACACCGTTTCAATGATTGACGGAAATGGATGCAATACAAGTGCAAATGTTACGGTCGGAGATAGTCCTGCTTCATTCTCAGGTACAACAACTCCGGTAAGTTGTACAGGAGGAAATGATGGCACTGCGACTGCAGCTATGACTCCATCCGACGGTACAGAAACATTCCTTTGGGACAATAACGAAACCACTGCAACGCTCACAGATTTACAAGAAGGAACATATACCTGTGTTGTGACCTCACCTTCAGGCTGTATTGGCAATGTTTCAGTTACTGTAGGTGTAATATCTGCAATGACACTGACTATAGACAATCAAACTGATGCACAATGTAACAGTGCTGACGACGGTACGATATCAGTCGGCGTAGCTGATGGTACGGCACCTTATTCCTATTCCTGGGATCAAAGTGTAAGTACGAGCAACCAGGCTACTGATTTATTTGCAGGTAGTCATACCATCACCGTAACAGATTATAATGGTTGTATCGAAACCATAACTACAACGATAAGCGAACCTGATCCACTAAGTATTACTTCGATTTCGGAGGACAGTGTCATTTGTGCAGATGCTTTTATTGACATCGAAGCAACCGGTGCCGGCGGTTCATCACCATACATTTATACTTGGACAGCGAATGGCACAATTATCGACCCAGGGCAATCAATAACTGTTAATCCAAATACTAATAATACCCAATATTGTGTTACGCTATCCGAAGAATGTGGATCACCTACAACTTCTGAATGCCTATCAATTACCTTTCCTGATAACATTACCCCTTTAATCGTGCCTGATTATGAGAAATTATGTGACCCTGCAGATTTCATGATTTCTAACAATACCATTAACAGTGCAGATGTACAGACCACGAACTATGTGTTTTCAAATGGTGATATCTACACTACAATCGGAACCGAAACATTGTCATGCTCGTTTGAAACGCCTGGTGTTTACGACTGTTTCGTAACCATAACATCAAATTATGGATGCACTTATGTACAAGAGTTTCAAAATATCATCGAGGTTACACCACCACCTGAAGCTAATTTTGCAATTTCAAAAAATCCTGCTACTTGGTTTGAAACGGAAATCCAAACAACAGAATCCTGTACTGGAGATGTTGTTGAATATGATTGGTTTAGTTTAGGTGCAAATAATATTATAAACAATGGCGGTTCCGCTTTTTTCACATACCCAGAGGGTGTTGCAGGAACTTATCCAATCACCTTAATCGCAACAACTAACGAAGGCTGTTCAGATACAATTACGCTAGAAATTGAAATCGTACCAGATGTTATATTTTATGCACCTAATTCGTTCACACCTGATAATGATGAACACAATCAAACTTGGGCAATCGTTGTTGAGGGTATTGATTATCAAAATTTCAGCCTAGAAATATTTAATAAGTGGGGTGAAACCATATGGGAAACAAAAGATATTAAAGCAGAATGGGATGGTACCTATAATAACCAAAAAGTAACAGAAGGAACGTATATTTGGAGAGCTATATACAAAGACCGTGAAAATGATGGTAGAAAAATCCTTACAGGATACATCAATTTAATTCGATAACCTATGAAAAGAAACCTGAAACTGTTTATTTGTATTAGCCTGGTACTTTCAACGTCATGTGATGTACTTGACAGTGCTGCAAGACAAGCAGGGAATTATATTAATGATGGCTCATCGACACCTGAAGCACCTGCCCTAACAAATAATGAGGTTGTCGCAGGATTGAAAGAAGCATTAACCGTAGGAATCAATAATTCTGTGGATGTAACCTCCGTTACAGATGGTTTTTTGGGAAATCCACAAATCAAACTTCCATTCCCACCTGACGCATTGAAAGTTAGACAGAAGGCTCTTGACCTAGGTTTAAATGGTCAAGTAGAACGCTTTGAAACTACATTAAATAGAGCAGCCGAAGAAGCATGTAAAGAAGCACTTCCTATTTTTAAAAATGCCATAACAGGTATGTCGATACAAGATGGTTTTGCAATTCTGAATGGAGGAGATGGAGCCGCCACTAAATATTTAAAAGATCAAACAACTGAGAGCCTGAAACAAGCATTTGCGCCTAAAGTGGCGTCTGCAATTTCAAAAGTCAAATTAACTGAATATTGGAATCCTTTAATTAACAAATATAATACAGCAATGACACTTACTGGAGGTGATAAAATCAATCCTGACTTGGAATTATTTGTTACCGAACGGGCTATTGATGGGCTTTTCTTCATGGTCGAAAAGGAAGAGAATAAAATCCGACTAGATCCCATTGCTAGAGTATCCGAGCTTCTCAATAAAGTTTTTGGTAGCTTAACAAATTGATTTTTTTTGAAAACCTTTGCGCCTACTGAGCTTGTTTTAAATGCTAAAAACCAGGTTTATCACCTTGGGATTTCAGCAGAAAACCTATCCCATAAGATAATACTTGTAGGTGATCAAGAAAGGGTCCCCCTTGTTGCCGCATTTTTTGATGAAATAGAATTTTCTTCAAATCACAGAGAGTTTTTCTGCAAGACAGGTACTTATAAGAATAAACGAATTTCAGTTCTTTCAACAGGTATAGGGACAGACAATATAGATATTGTTTTAAACGAAATTGATGCTGCCTTTAATATAGACACAGAAACTCGAACTGAAAAAGCACAAAAAACAAAACTCGAAATATTGCGAATAGGCACCTGTGGTCTGCTTCAAAAGAATATTCCAATTCATTCTTATATACTTAGTGAATATGCAATGGGGCTTGATAATATTGGGCATTTTTATAATATAAATTACGATGATGACGAACAAAATTTACTTTCTTCAATTCTAGAGGAAGATATGTTTCCATCTCATGTTTATCCTTACATCAAAAAATCTACACCCTCTTTTTTAGCTAAATTTGAAACAGGACATTCATTCAAAGGCATTACGATTACAAGCTCAGGTTTCTATGCCCCTCAAGGCAGGGAACTAAGAATTCCAACACATACTCAAAACCTACATGAAAAACTTGAGAAATTTAATGATGGCACACATAAATTTGTAAATTTTGAAATGGAAAGCTCAGCCCTATTCGCGCTTGGAACATCTCTCGGACATTCTTGTGCGACAATTTGTTTAGGAATTGCTAACAGACCAGCAAAGACATTTTCGAGCAACTACAAAGAACATATGTCAGGTCTTATTAAACATGCCTTGGAAAACATATAATTACAGAGAACTAGCCAATTCTTCGAATATCAGCACCTATATTATTTAAACGAATATCAATATCTTGGTAACCTCTATCAATTTGTTCAATATTATGAATTGTACTCTTCCCTTTAGAGGAAAGTGCTGCAATTAATAACGATACCCCTGCCCTAATGTCCGGAGAGGTCATTTGAATTCCTCTTAAATCATTTTTACGATCGAGTCCAATAACCGTAGCCCTATGTGGATCACATAGAATAATTTGAGCACCCATATCTATAAGTTTATCCACAAAGAATAAACGTGATTCAAACATTTTTTGATGAATTAATACTGAGCCCTTCGCTTGAGTCGCAATTACTAATATAATTGAGAGTAAGTCAGGTGTAAAACCTGGCCATGGTGCATCTGAAATGGTCATGATTGAACCATCAATAAAGGTCTCAATTTCATAGCTCTCCTGAAGAGGAACATAAATATCATCTCCTCTGCGCTCCAGTTTAATACCCAATCTTCTAAAAATAGTAGGTATAATACCTAGGTTATCCCAACTGACATCCTTAATGGTTATTTCAGATTTGGTCATAGCTGCCAAGCCAATAAATGAACCAATTTCAATCATATCAGGGAGAATTCTATGATAGCAACCTGAAAGGTTCTTGACCCCATTGATTTTAAGCATATTTGAACCAATTCCCTTAATATTTGCACCCATTGCATTTAGCATTTTACAAAGCTGTTGCAAATATGGTTCACAAGCAGCATTATAAATGGTTGTCTCGCCTTTTGCCATAACAGCCGCCATAACAATGTTAGCGGTACCTGTCACAGATGCCTCATCCATGTGAATATATGCTCCTTTCAGATTTTTACCCTCGACCGCATAAAAGTGTTCTCCGGCATCATAATTAAACTTTGCTCCAAGCTTCATCATTCCAGCGAAATGAGTATCTAGTCTTCGACGACCTATCTTATCACCACCAGGTTTTGGTAAATAACCTACGCCAAATCGCGCAAGGAGCGGTCCCACAATCATCACTGAACCTCTGAGAGAACCTGCTCTAATTTTGAAATCTTCCGATTGTAGATAATCTATATTAATTTCTTTTGCTTGAAAAATATAGGTCCCTTTCTCTACTTTTTCGACCTTCACCCCCATCGCCTGCATGAGTGCAATGAGTTTGTTAACATCAATGATATCCGGAATATTTGAAATGGTGACTTTTTCAGCTGTCAGAAGCGGAGCGCATAAAACTTGTAATGCCTCGTTTTTTGCTCCTTGAGGTGTGAGCTCACCTTTTAGAGGTTTTCCTCCATGTATTTCAAACGAAGCCATATGCTATCTTTTATATCTCTTCTTCTTGGACTTATAATTGTTATTATTCGTCCTTGTATTCTTTCTATTTTGACCGATTGTTCTTAAAATAACATTCGTATTTGTCAACTCATCCGGATTTTCCAAAACAAGCTCATTATTTGATAATTCCTTGATATTTTCTGCAATTACATTATTCTCAACTGCGTTATTGTTGTGAGTCAAATATTGCATTTTCATAAAGTTTGACATGGACTTCTTTAGCGCCTCTTTGGCTTCTGGGTCATTAATATCCTTTGCATCACTAAGAATTTTCTCCGTATACTTTCCGTAATGACCGTACTTTATGCGTCCCTTTGGATAAATCATGAGGTCAGGTTTCTCACTGAGCACCTCTTTATTCGGGATTTCATAAGGGGAATCGACATCCAACTGAAAATCGGACATAACAAATAAATGCGTCCAAAGCTTTGGGCGATAATCATCGACATCTCTCAGGTGAGGGTTTAATTGTCCCATCACCTCTATAATTGCTTGAGCTGCATCATTTCTCTCCTTACGATCTTCAATTTCCATAGCGTGAGATATCATATTCTGCACATTACGTCCATATTCAGGGAGTATTAATTTTTCTCTAGTTGTATTGTATTCCATAATTAATTTTCTAACATGTTCCCTAAAGCATTGTTGTAAATTTCTTTCGCTTCGTTAACAAATCCGAAGTGCTCATCATCCACAACAAGCTTTCCCTTAGTCACATGGCCTAACAAGGTAAAATTAACTTTTGAATTAACCATGTGTTCAAGGAACAAATCTTCTTGATCTTCTGAAACGGTTACCACAATTCGTCCTTGACCTTCACCAAATAAGAAAGCATCTTCTCTAATTTCAGAATCCGTTACAATATCAAATCCAAGTGAACGAGGAAAGGACATTTCAACTAGGGTAACATATAAACCACCGTCTGCAACGTCATGAGCGGCATTAATACGGTCCGCTTGAATAAGCTCCTTTACCACATTGTGCGTTTTATATTCATCATCAAGATCGAAATATGGCGCAGGTGATGCCTTAACATTGTGATAATTGGCTAGGTATTCAGAGGATGAGATATCTTCCTCATACTTTCCAATTAAAAAGATTAGGTCACCTTTATCTTTAAAATCTAGAGACATTAACTTGTTCTTATCTTCTAAAATTCCAATCATTCCAATTGTAGGCGTCGGGAATACCGGCACCTCAACTCCATTAATCACGGATTGATTGTAAAACGAAACGTTACCTCCGGTAACCGGTGTATTGAACTTCAAACAAGCAGCAGACATCCCTTTGATGGCACCTACAAATTGCCAATATGACTCAGGATTATAGGGATTTCCAAAATTCAAACAATTTGTAATTGCACTCGGTTCTCCTCCTGAACACGCGATGTTTCGCGCAGCCTCAGAAACTGCAATCATTGTACCCACCTCGGGATCAGCATTAACATAACGTGAATTACAATCCACTGTCATCGCCAAAGCTTTATTGGTTCCTTTTATATTAACAACACCCGCATCTGAAGGGACATTGGTCGTCATTGTTCTTGTACCAACCATTGAGTCATATTGTTCGTAAACCCATCTTTTAGAAGCAATATTAGGCATTCCAAGGATTGCATCTGCGACTACTTTAAGATGCTCTGGCTGCTCAATTGAATTGATGTCAAACTTTTTAAATTCTTTATAATAGGCTGGTTCTGTATATTCTCTTTCATATTGAGGAGCTCCACCACCTAAGACTAAAGATTCGGCAGGAACGTCACCAACTTGCGCCCCATTCATGTAATATCTAATTCGTTTAGTATCTGTAACTACGCCTATTTCCTCTGCATGAAGATCCCACTTATCAAAAATGTCTTTCACAACTTGCTCCTTCCCTTTTTGAACCACAACAAGCATGCGCTCTTGAGATTCGGAGAGCAGTATTTCATATGGCAACATATTCAGCTGTCGAGTTGGAACTTTATCCAAATCTATTTCCATTCCAACATCTCCAGCAGCACTCATTTCACATGTTGAACATGTGATACCCGCAGCGCCCATATCTTGCATTCCAACAATAGCATCTGTTTCTGATAATTCCATAGTGGCTTCAAGAAGCAACTTCTCCATAAAAGGATCGCCCACCTGAACAGAAGGTAAATCTGATGCTGAATCTTCAGTAATGTCCTTAGAAGCAAAGGCTGCCCCAGCGATACCATCTTTACCTGTTGAGGAACCGACAATAAAAACTGGATTACCTGGTCCTTTCGCGGTTGCTGAAATCATCTTAGTGGTATCTATAGTTCCAGCAGAGAAAGCGTTAACCAATGGATTTGTATTGTATGAATCGTCAAAAGCAACCTCACCTCCGACAATTGGAATTCCGAAGGCGTTACCATAATCACCTATACCTTTTACAACACCTTTTACAAGCCATTTTGTACGGTCTCTCTCTATATTTCCAAAACGTAAGGAATTCAGTTGCGCAATAGGCCGAGCACCCATTGTGAAAATATCTCTATTTATACCTCCAACTCCTGTTGCAGCTCCTTGATAAGGTTCTAGTGCACTAGGATGATTGTGTGATTCAATTTTAAATACACACCCCATACCATCTCCTATATCTACCAAACCAGCATTTTCTTCACCTGCTTTTACAAGCATGTGAGGACCGTCTTTTGGTAATGTTTTAAGCCACAATATTGAATTCTTGTAAGAACAATGCTCTGACCACATCACAGAATAAATTGCAGTTTCAGTGAAATTTGGGGTGCGACCAAGAATATCTTTAATCATTTCAAATTCATCAGCTCTTAGGCCTAGATCAACTGCTTGTTCGACGGTAGCAGGTTTTTGGAGTGTTTCGCTCATTTCTTCTTAATTATCAGACAAAAATAATCATAAATTAGGTATCTAATTCGATATTAAAAAGAATTAAATCATACATCAAAGAGAGTTTCGAATAAGAAAATAAAACCCTAATAAATTTCATTATTTTAAGTATTTTTGTTCCCTAAAATAAGTGTACTATGAGTTATGACATTATTGTAGTAGGAAGCGGACCTGGTGGATACGTTACTGCTATTCGAGCATCACAGCTAGGTTTAAAAACAGCAATTGTAGAGAGAGAAGCTCTTGGTGGCATTTGTCTAAATTGGGGATGTATCCCGACAAAAGCGCTTTTAAAATCAGCGAATGTATTTGAATATCTGAATCATGCGGCTGATTACGGCATTACTGTTAAGGATGCTAAAGCGGACTTTAATGGCATGGTAAAAAGAAGCAGAGACGTAGCCGATGGAATGAGTAACGGTATCAAATTCTTAATGAAGAAAAATAAAATTGATGTCCTAACTGGGAATGGTGTCTTAAAAGCAAACAAAACTGTAACTGTTACAGATGAAGCGGGCAAAAGCACGGACTATACTGCTGATAAGGCCGTAATTATTGCTACAGGAGCACGTTCAAGAACGTTACCGAATCTCCCACAAGATGGAGAGAAAATTATAGGATATAGACAAGCAATGACCCTAAAAAAACAACCTAAAAAAATGGTTGTAGTGGGATCAGGCGCAATCGGTGTGGAGTTTGCATACTTTTATAATGCAATTGGTACAGAAGTAACTATTGTTGAATATCTACCCAATATCGTCCCGGTTGAGGATACCGATGTTTCGAAACAACTTGAAAAAACATTCAAAAAGTCTGGCATTAAGGTTATGACCGGCTCTTCGGTTGAAAGTGTGGACACTAGTGGGAAGAATTGTATTGTCTCAGTCAAAACAGCTAAAGGAGATGAGAAAATAGAATGTGATGTTGTTCTATCTGCTGTAGGAATACAAGCAAATATTGAAAATATTGGTTTAGAAGAGGTAGGAATTGTGGTTGATAAAGGCAGGATTCTTGTCAATGATTTTTACCAAACGAATATGCCTGGTTACTATGCTATTGGAGATGTTGTCCCTGGACCAGCATTAGCTCACGTAGCTTCGGCTGAAGGAATCGTATGTGTTGAGAAAATTGCAGGGCATCATCCTGAACCAATTGACTATGGAAATATACCAGGATGCACCTATTGTTCACCTGAAATAGCTTCAGTAGGGATGACTGAAAAAGCAGCAAAAGAAGCTGGAGTTGAGCTGAAAATTGGAAAATTCCCTTTCTCCGCCTCCGGTAAAGCAAGTGCGGCAGGTGCGAAGGATGGCTTTGTAAAGTTATTATTCGATGCTAAATATGGTGAATTGCTCGGAGCTCATATGATTGGAGCAAATGTTACAGAAATGATTGCAGAAATCGTGGCAATTCGAAAATTAGAAACGACTGGTGAAGAATTGATCAAAACAATTCACCCACACCCTACGATGTCAGAAGCAGTTATGGAAGCAGCAGCAGCAGCTTATGGGGAAGTGATTCACTTGTAAAAGCTAATTTAATAAATGTAGCATTGCAAGGGTCATTAAATCCAACGCAAACTTAAGATACCATAACCATTTGAAGCTTATTTTGGGATCATTAATCTCGATAGCTAAAGCTGGTAGTATGCTGAACAAAGGCATTAACCAAAAAGGAACAGTAAACAAAATTCCGACACTAATTACAATATGTAGTAAGGACCAATAAATGGATATTGCGCTATTTTTGATGTTAACCAACGCTGTAAAGCTTGCGGACCAAAAAACAATAGCGAACAAGAAAAAAGCATCAAAAATACCCGTTTGGGCATATGATAAGGCTTGCGCCTTAGACAAAATGAGTGAAATTAAAATTTCATTCGTGAGTAATTTAAAAAGCACGCCAAATGCAAAAAGAAT
>Ga0228627_1000895_pt1 | contig 16716 bp, 16 predicted proteins | sample 33DmetaG_FD_190483 | JGI IMG/M metagenome (GOLD analysis project Ga0228627, IMG submission 190483) | Seawater microbial communities from Monterey Bay, California, United States - 33D | ecosystem: Environmental > Aquatic > Marine > Coastal | place: USA: California | collected 2016-09-28 | reverse complement strand
TTAGGCTTTATGAGCGCGAACGACTCGCTCATAAGCCTATCTTTTGGTGCGCTGCAGTCGCAAGACAGACCTGTTGGGCTGTGGATTGCAGCTTCGTTTGTGTTGGGCGGATTGCTCGGTTTGATGGCGGGGTTAAGGCTCTTTTCGAGCCTGTTTGGACGCTTGGAAATCGCGCGCCTTCGCAGCCGGGTTGCTAAGCTCGAGGCTGTGAATGAGTCCATGAGTGAAAAAACGAAAGTGTTATCTAAGGAAATAAAGTAATCACGGAAGGCTGAGAGCCGGCTGCCGAATCGAAGGTTACGACCAGGAGGGAAATGAGTTGGAAAGTAAAATTATTGTCGCTCTAGATTTCGATTCGGAGTCAAAGACGCTCGCGTTTGTCGACCGCGTTGATCCCACCCAGTGTCGAGTCAAAGTTGGCAAAGAGCTGTTTACTCGATGTGGACCTGCGTTAGTCAAACAATTAGTCGCACGAAACTTCGACGTATTCTTAGATTTAAAATTCCATGACATACCCAATACGGTTGCGCATGCGGTTGCCGCAGCGGCAGACCTCGGCGTCTGGATGACGAATGTTCACGCCTCCGGTGGTCGTGAAATGATGGTTGCAGCGCGAGACGCGGTGGCGACATTGAACCCTGGCGATAGACCGCTTGTCATCGCGGTTACGGTGCTCACAAGTCTCGCAGCAGCAGATCTTCAGGCAATTGGTGTATCGGCCTCACCTGCTGAACAGGTGCTTAATTTGGCGCGCTTAGCTCAAGACGCAGGGCTTGATGGAGTGGTTTGCTCGGCTGCAGAAACAGCGGCGCTCCGCGCGGTGATGGGCGCCGATTTCTGTTTAGTGACCCCTGGTATTCGTCGCCACGAGGACGCTGTCGGTGATCAAAAACGAGTTGTTGGGCCAGCCGATGCGGTCGCGAACGGCAGTGACTATCTCGTCGTAGGGCGACCAATAACACAGGCAGCCGAGCCAACCTCTGAGCTCGCAGCCTTTAATCAAGCCGTTTCTGGCGCTCGCTGAATCGGCTGCTAGACTTTTTACTGAAGAGGTCGCTTTCCGACCTCGAGTGAGGTGCCAGCAGCGGCCTACTCAATACTCAGTAAAAGGAGAAGGAAATGATTCTTACAAAAGAAATTCTGAGCTCGGATCAGCCAACGTCAGGTTTAGAGACGAGTAGTAGCCCTCGCGGGCAATATTGTTCGATGCCTTTGGGCGTTCTAACCGCGCTGTTCTTTTTGGCTTTAACGTCGCTTGTTGGAATTAATTCAGCATTGGCGCAGACAGATGAAACGGGTGCTTTGGCCTCCGCTGAAGCGGCTAAGTTGGATATTAATCTAGCAGATGCCGAAAGTTTAGCGGCAAGTTTAGTTGGCATTGGATTAACCAAGGCCCGGGAAATTGTTCGTTATAGAGAGCTACACGGTGATTTTGTTGCGATCGAAGAACTGGCGGAAGTTAAGGGCATCGGTCTTGCTACAGTTGAGAAGAATCGTCATCTTGTTTTAGTTGTCGCACCCGCGATGGACGGGTGTTAACCGGCTTTCATAAATTGAAAATCCGCAATATGCGCAGTAGCGTTTCAGGATGGGGGCGATTGACGTCATGTTTTTGTTTATCGTGTCGCTGAGTAGTTTCGCGCTTGTTGCTGTGCTGTCGGCGGGTGTGATTAGGTATGGGCCTCGCTTTGGGCTCTTGGACACACCCGTCGCTCGCAGCGCCCATGTGGCACCTAAGCCATTAGGAGGCGGTGCTGCGCTTGCTGCTCCTTATTTTCTCTGCGTGATCTGGTTCGTCGCGTCTGCTGCGATCTCTGAAAGCGCGCTCGCGTATCTAGGCTGTCTATTCATTGTGGTCTTAGGGTTTAGCGATGACAGATGGCAGCTTTCTTCTAAAGTACGGTTGCCAGTGCAGTTCATAGTGAGCTTGGCGGCGGTCCGAGCGATTGGGGTCGACTCAGTGGACTTTGGCTTCTTCTCGCTTTCAGAGCCGCTTACGCTAAGCTTGCTCGCAGTGCTATCGCTAGTCTGGTTATGTAATCTCACCAATTTCATGGATGGAATAGACGGGATCGCAGCCTCGCAGTTACTGGTAACGTCGCTAAGCTGTGTGGTGCTTCTAGTCGGGCTGGACGTGGCGGCCGGCGAATCGGGTGAGCACGATGTGGTGCTCACTCTGTCGGTCGTTCTAGCCGCATCAGCCGCAGGCTTCCTTCTCTGGAACTGGTCGCCTGCTTCGTTGTTTATGGGCGATGCGGGTAGCGGCTTTATAGGGTTCGCGCTAGGCCTTCTGGCGCTGGAATCTCTCGTTACGCAGAGAATGGCGGTGTGGTCATGGGTGTTGCTGCTTGGCGTGTTTATCGCAGACACAGCGGTGACACTCCTGGTTAGAATAATAAGAGGCGAGCGATGGTATGAAGGGCACTCGCAGCACGCCTACCAGATTCTCTCCCGGCGCCTAAATAGCCATCCGCGTGTGGTAGGGGGTGTCATTCTTATCAATATTTGTTGGTTGCTACCTCTCGCATGGGTGGCGGGTATTCTTCCCCATTACGGTGTACTATTTGCCACAATCGGCCTTGCGCCGCTATTGCTTGGTTGCTATCGACTAGGCGCTGGCAGGGCAGACGCCGGTGAGGCGCCGATTCAACTTAATTAAGGACGCAAAATGCAGGTCTATTCGATTCCTATTTCGAGATCCTTGAAGCGCGCCATCACCGGGTGCTGGGATGCCGTGCTGCTTGGTGCCTCGCTAGTGTTTGCGTACGGACTGTCTGGAGCGGCGTTTTTTCAGCAGGAGCAGAAGACGCTCATTTTCTTAAGCGTAGCCCTTATTCTCAGCCTGCTCGCATTTATCCGCGTCGGGCTCTATCGCGTTCTCGTGCTTTATATGGGACTGCAATCCAGTCTCCTGATAGCACAGTGTGTCACTATAGCAACCTTCATTCTCGCCGTGGCTTACAGCCTTTCCTCCGCACAAGGTGAGGCGCGATTAGCCATACTGCCGATTTTTTGGATGTTAGCGCTTTTGCTAATGGGTGGTTCTAGGCTACTCGGTAAATTATTGATTATCAGTTTGATTCAGAATTTCCGGCCTAAAGAGCCAGTTATCATCTACGGTGCCGGCAGCTCTGGTATGCAGCTACTGGCAGCGCTCCAAAGTGGCGACCAGTATCTCCCCGTCGCGTTTGTAGACGACGGGCATAAGCTGCTTGGCAGCACGGTCCACGGGGTCAGGGTGTACGGGCCCAACTCACTATACGAACTGGTCGAAGCCTTCTCAGTGAGACAGATTCTGTTGGCTATTCCTTCTGCGACACACGCCGAACGTAAAGAGATACTTAATAAACTCGAACATTTGCCTGTTCATGTAAAAACAGTCCCTGATTTGTTTGATATGGTCTCCGGCAAAGTTGGAGTTGATGAGATTAGAGATATCGATATCGAAGACCTCCTAGGTCGGGATATTGTTCCTCCGGACCCAGAGTTGCTCGGGGCTTGTATTAAATCTCGGTCGGTTTTAGTTACCGGCGCCGCGGGGTCTATCGGCTCGGAATTGTGCCGGCAAATTTTAGCAATCGGTCCGTCTCGTCTTGTGCTGCTGGATTCGTTCGAATACGGGCTTTACGAGCTTGAACAAGAATTGCTAACTAAGCTTGAGCTGATGCGGCTGGAGTCAAGTGCAGGTAATTCTGTCACATTGCATGCTGCCCTCGGTTCAGTGGGTAGCGAGAGCTTTGTGCGTGATGTCATGCAGCGATATAAGATTGAGACCGTCTACCATGTGGCAGCCTACAAGCAGGTGCCTATGGTGGAGAACAATATTGTAGAAGGAGTAAGAAATAATATTTTCGGCACGCTCGCTACCGCGCAGGCAGCACAGGAGAACGGAGTAAAGGATTTCGTTTTCATCTCCACCGATAAAGCCGTGCGTCCAACTAACTACATGGGAGCGACTAAGCGCTTTGCAGAGCAGGTGTTGCAAGCGCTCGCGCAGCGGGGAATTGAGACGGCAGCAGGAGTTGGCGATAGCGATAAAGCGCCCACGCTGTTTAGCATGGTTCGGTTTGGCAATGTGCTCGGGTCTTCGGGGTCTGTTGTGCCACTGTTCCGCCGGCAGATAAGCATGGGCGGCCCGGTTACTGTTACGCACCCAGAGGTTACCCGTTATTTCATGACTGTTCAGGAAGCGGCACAGCTCGTTATTCAGGCAGGATCGATGGCGACGGGGGGCGATGTTTTTGTGCTCGATATGCATGACCCGATTCGGATCGTCGATTTAGCGAAAAAAATGGTTCATTTAATGGGCTATGATGTGCGCGATGAGAATTCTTATCGGGGCGATGTCGCTATCGAATACACTGGATTGCGGCCCGGGGAAAAACTTTACGAGGAACTGCTGATTGGCGAGTCAGTGACGGGGACAGATCATCCTAAAATCATGCGTGCCGAGGAAGAGACCCTCAGTTGGCAAGAGCTTAAGCCGCTCATCGACAGACTTGCGCAGGCGTGTGAGTCAGCTGATAGCGAAGAGATAAGACAGGTTTTACTGTCAGCTGTTGCGGGTTTTAAACCCGAACTTGATTCTGAAGTGCAGGGAAGAAAGCAGGGGAGTCCCGAAAAATCGCTTGAGGCTGCACTCGAAGAGGGCGCTACTGGTGCGAAGGTCACCGCGTTATTCGGTGCTAGAGCGGGTAAGAAGAAGTAAAAGTCGATGCCAGCAGTAGAGCCGGCATCGATGGAAAACAATCCGAAAACAATCCGAAAACAATCGAGAGTAGGCGGCGTCAATTTAGTCTTGGCGAGTCACACGCGTCATTATGATCGGATCCACAGGGACATTCTGATGACCGCGCTTGTTGGCTGTCTTAACCGTGGCCATCGCATCAACAACGTCCATTCCCTCAATAACCTCAGCGAACACGGCGTAACCAAAGCCACGTGGCGTTTCATCTGTGTGGTTTAAAAAGTCATTGTCGACCAGATTAATGAAGAACTGACTTGTCGCGCTATCAATAACGTTAGTCCTCGCCATGGCGAGTGTCCCACGGTTATTAGGCGCAGCAGCGCTTGCCTCATTCTTAATGGTTTCGAATGTCGACTTTTGCACCATGTCTTCATCAAAGCCGCCGCCTTGTGCCATAAAACCAGGAATTACGCGATGGAATATCAGTCCGTCATAGTAGTTTTCGTCTACATAACGCAAAAAGTTCGCCGCTGATAATGGCGCTTTATCTTGCCAGACTTCAATTTTAATCGTGCCTTTGTTGGTTTCCATTACAACCACGGGATTGTCTTGGGCGCTCGCTATTGCTGAGGCGAATAGTGTGACTATAAACAAACTTAATGCGGCAACCATTTTGCGCATGTTGAGCTCCCTGATAAGCGTTTGATACGAAAGTTAGATGGCGATTCGCGCGCTACGCAATGGGCTAAGTAAAGCGTGCGTGAGTGTGCGCCGTGTACGCTAAATTTCTGCGAGAGCAGACTATATCGCACCTTATCCAAATCCTAAACAGTAAGAGCTACGATGAGGAATAATTATCCAGCGAAGCTCAGCGGGGGGGGGGATGTTCAGCATCAGGAGGAATAAAGGATAAGAAAGTCTAGTGGGAGAGAATTCGGATAAAGAGATCTTGCTTCGAAAGGCGTTGGTTGGAAATAGCTTGGCTGAAGAGACCCTAGCTGAAGAGACCCTAGCTGAAGAGACCCTAGCTGAAGAAACCTGAGCGAAGAAACAATAGTTGGAAAGAAGGGTTTGTGAAGCTCTCGCACCACTGGGGATGCGAGAGTTCGATTTCACAAAATTGGCTGCCCAACGTGGACTCGAACCACGAACCAAGTGATTAACAGTCACCTACTCTACCATTGAGCTATTGGGCAAAAATTCTACGGCTAATCGCGATCGATTCCCGTCGAATCGCGCGTATAGTAATGAGAAATGAGTTGAGGGTCAACACTCACTAAGCAGTTGATGCGATTCTAGTGTAGGCTACGTCCCCAATCGACGATTTGTCGGGCTATTTAGCCTTTTTTGTCGCCTGAAGTGCGTGTCAATAAACTCGGTAAAAGAAAAAGGATTTCTCCCCATCCATGAGCGAAAAATTTGAGATTCATTCACACTTCAAGCCCGCCGGTCATCAACCTCAAGCCATTGAGGGGCTTCTCGAGGGATTAGGAGACGGTCTGCGTGCGCAAACTCTGCTGGGCGTGACCGGGTCAGGCAAGACGTTTACGATTGCGAATGTAATTGAGCGATCGCAAAGACCGGCTCTGGTTATGGCGCCGAATAAAACGCTTGCGGCGCAACTCTACGGAGAATTTAAGGAATTTTTTCCTAACAATGCCGTCGAGTATTTCGTTTCCTACTACGATTACTATCAGCCTGAGGCGTATGTCCCTGCGTCTGATCTCTTTATTGAAAAGGACTCCTCGATCAATGATCACATCGAGCAGATGCGGTTGTCTGCTACGAAAGCGCTTATGGAGCGATCCGATGTGATCGTTGTTGCTACCGTCTCGGCGATTTACGGACTCGGCGATCCTTCGGCTTATCTAAAGATGGTCGTTCATCTAGACCGGGGAGATAAAATTGAGCAGCGAACGCTGCTTAAGCGTCTTGCAGAGCTGCAATACACACGAAACGACATGGAGCTTAAGCGCGCGACCTATCGAGTGAGAGGCGATGTTATCGATATCTATCCAGCAGAGTCCGAAAGAAACGCTATTCGAATTCAGTTGTTTGATGATGAGATTGAAAAGCTGTCCTATTTTGACCCACTCACAGGCGCAGTGGTAAAGGAGGTGCCAAGGCTTACGGTCTTCCCTAAGTCTCATTACGTCACACCGCGCGATACCCTGCTCAATGCGCTTGATCACATAAAAGTTGAACTTAAAGATAGGTTGGGCTTTCTCAACGCTAATAATCGTCTAGTCGAAGCGCAGCGGTTGGAGCAGCGCACCAAATTCGACTTAGAGATGATTCAAGAACTTGGCTACTGCAACGGTATCGAAAACTACTCTCGATATCTTTCCGGCCGCCCAGCGGGCGCGCCACCCCCCACACTTTACGACTACCTGCCGAACAACGCGATTATCGTGTCGGATGAATCGCATGTCTCGATTCCGCAGCTTGGAGCGATGTTTAAAGGAGACAGGTCGCGTAAAGAGACTTTGGTGGAATACGGATTTAGATTGCCCTCCGCACTCGATAACCGGCCCCTAAAATTTGAGGAATGGGAGGATCTTACCCCGCAAATAATATTCGTGTCGGCGACCCCGGGTAAATACGAGGAAGCGAACGAGGGCGCGAGGGTTGAGCAGGTCGTTCGCCCAACGGGCTTGCTTGATCCGGTGCTTGAGGTGCGTCCTGCGACAACGCAGGTAGACGACTTATTATCTGAGGTCACTCGTGTGACCGCGGATGGCGAGCGCGTCCTCGTGACTGTCTTAACGAAACGTATGGCGGAGGATCTGACAGATTACCTCGCCGAGCATGGCGTTCGCGTACGCTATCTGCACTCCGATATCGATACCGTTGAACGTTCTGAGATTCTCCGTGACCTGCGTCTCGGTAAGTTTGATGTTTTGATAGGCATTAACTTGTTACGCGAAGGCTTAGATATTCCGGAAGTCGCCCTTGTCACTATCCTCGATGCCGACAAAGAAGGCTTCCTTCGCTCCGATCGCTCACTTATTCAGACGATAGGACGCGCCGCGCGAAATCTCAACGGAAAAGCGATTCTTTATGCCGATAAGATAACGGGTTCGATGCAGCGCGCGATGGATGAATCTAATCGACGCCGAGAAGTGCAGGTCGCTTACAACAAAGAGCACAACATCACGCCGATTGGCGTGAGTAAGCGCATTCTCGACGTAATGGAGGGCGCTTACGCGAATCCTGCTACCCGGGAACGAACAAAGGGTAGGGGGATAGCTGAGAAGTCCGGTGCCTATGCGCAATTAGACTTTAATGATCCGAAAGCGATTGCTAAGGAAATCACGGTACTCGAAGGGCAGATGTATGAGCACGCTAAAAATCTGTCTTTCGAAGAGGCGGCGCAAACGCGCGATCGCATCGCCGAATTAAGACATCGTCTGATCGCCTAACGATGTTCTTGGCTCGAATGGCTGGTCGAGACAGGGCAATGAATAGTGAGAAAAGGATCGACAGGACTGCATGCCATTCCGTATAATCTGCGATCCTTCTGTAGGGTGAAATAGGCGCGTAGCTCAGTTGGTTAGAGCGCTACCTTGACATGGTAGAGGTCACCAGTTCGAATCTGGTCGTGCCTACCATTCTACAGACCGCTCTCTGATCGTCGGTAAGATTTTCAGTAGGATCTTCAACGAGATCTTCCATAAAATCTGCACTGAGTTGCTCGGTGGGGTGTTTCGGGTGGAGGTGTCAGCGGAGTCTTTTTGATAGGGCTTCTCGAGAGCGCTTCGACACCCGCGCCGCAAGCCGCCGGAATAGTATTGATAGGCGAGCGACAGCACTTCTCTTACTAATAACTCCAACTCTTTAAAGTGAATCCCATGCTCGAAGTTACCTTGCCAGACGGCAGCAAGCGCCAATATGACGCAGCCTTAAGCGTTGCACAAATCGCAGAATCAATCGGCGCGGGCCTTGCCAAAGCAGCGCTAGCTGGGCGCATAAACGGCGAGCTAGTTGACCTCTCGACGATGGTTGAGCGTGATGCCGAAATAGCAATTATCACCGAGCGCGACAGCGATGGCCTCGAGGTCATCCGCCACAGCTGCGCCCATCTCATGGCGCAAGCTGTACAGCGTTTATTCCCGGCAGCTCAGGTAACTATCGGTCCGGTGATCGAAGATGGTTTCTTCTACGATTTCGCGTTCGAGCGTCCCTTTACTCCAGAAGATCTCGAGGCTATCGAGAAAGCGATGGGTGACATCGTCAAAGAGGGGCTTGAGGTTCATCGCTCAGTCATGAGCCGCGACGAAGCAGTGTCGATGTTCAAAGCGATGGGCGAAGAGTATAAAGTCGAAATTATCGAGAGTATTCCTGGCGACGAGGATCTTTCTTTTTACAAGCAGGGTGATTTCATCGACCTCTGCCGCGGTCCACACGTTCCGAATACCAATAAATTTAAAGCCTTCAAATTGACCTCGGTCGCCGGTGCTTATTGGCGCGGCGATTCTAGCAACGCCATGCTGCAACGAATTTATGGCACCGCGTGGGCAACGCCTAAAGACCTAAAGCAATATTTGCAGCGCATCGAAGAAGCAGAGAAGCGCGATCACCGCAAGCTAGGTAAGCAGCTTAATCTCTTTCATTTCCAAGAAGAAGCGCCTGGTATGGTGTTCTGGCATCCTAAGGGTTGGGGTGTTTATCAAGCCGTTCAGCAGTACATGCGCAAGGTTCAGAACGACAACGGTTATCTCGAGATCAATACCCCGCAGCTCGTCGATTACAGCCTTTGGGAGCGTTCGGGTCACGCCGCGAAGTTCTCCGATGAGATGTTCAGCGTTGAGTCTGAGAGCCGCATGTACGCGATCAAGCCAATGAACTGCCCTTGCCATATTCAGGTATTTAACCAAGGCCTCAAAAGCTATCGCGACCTGCCGATGCGCTTAGCCGAATTTGGTTCATGCCATCGCTATGAGCCTTCTGGCAGCATGCATGGATTGATGCGGGTGAGAGCGTTTGTTCAAGACGACGGGCATATTTTCTGCACCGAAGACCAGATTCAAAGCGAAGTGGCCAAGTTCATGGACTTGCTATTCGCCGTCTATAAAGACTTCGGCTTCGATGAGGTTATCCTGCGCTTGTCGACGCGCCCAGAAAAGCGAGTAGGATCTGACGAGATCTGGGATCAGTCAGAGCAGTCGTTGAAAGACGCGCTCAATGCGACAGGCCTGCCATGGGAATTGGTGCCAGGCGAGGGTGCGTTTTATGGCCCTAAAATTGAGTGTTCGTTGAAAGACTGCATGGGGCGCATTCTGCAATGCGGCACTATTCAAGTCGACTTCAACACACCGGGGCGCCTCGGCGCGAGCTATGTTGCCGAAGACAGCAGCCGAAAAGAACCGGTAATGTTACACCGCGCGATTCTTGGTTCGTTCGAACGTTTCATTGGCGTGTTGATAGAACATTACGCCGGCGCGATGCCAACATGGCTCGCCCCGGAGCAGGTGATTATAATGAACATCACCGACAAGCAAGCTGACTATGTTCGTGAGGTTGAAGCGAAGCTTGCAGCGAAAGGTATTCGGGTTAGTTCGGATCTGCGCAATGAAAAGGTTGGTTTTAAGATTCGTGAGCATGCAATGCAGAAAGTGCCCTATTTATTAGTCGTCGGCGACAAAGAGGTCGACTCTGGCTCGGTAGCGGTGCGCACGCGAGGAGGTGAAGACCTCGGAGTGATGACAGTGGATGACTTTTGCTCTCATTTGAGCGATGATGTCGCCCTTTTCGGCCGTACACAATCCGCTAGCTAGCCGGTTGTAGGTAGCCGAGTATTATTTTATCGAGCAAAATCAGTAATTTATTCTGATATGCGATATCCAAATTAATTGACACGAGGGATGAGCGTTCGCGCAAGCCATGAGGAGCAGTTCTAAAAAGCCCATAATTAATGAGCACATCGAAGCCGAGCAGGTCCGCCTAGTAGGAGTCGAGGGAGAGCAGTTGGGCATCGTGTCGATAGCGGAGGCAAGAGAAGCCGCCGCGGCGATAAAACACGATCTCGTGTTAATCGCACCAGATGCAGATCCGGTAGTCTGTAAGCTAATGGACTACGGTAAGCATATCTTCGAACTGAAGAAGCAAAAGGCTGCAAGCAAGAAGAAGCAGCGTCGGACTCAGGTTAAGGAGATTAAGTTTAGACCAGGGACGGAAGTAGGAGACTATCAGGTAAAACTACGCAACCTGACACGTTTTCTCGAAGATGGGGACAAGGCCAAGGTATCGTTACGATTCCGCGGTCGGGAAATGGCCCATCAACATCTTGGCATGGAACTAGTGAATCGAATCCGCAAGGATTTAGAGGAATTCGGTACCGTGGAGCAGGAGCCCAAGATGGAAGGTCGGCAGATCGTAATGGTCTTAGCGCCGGTCAAAAAGCGCCCGCAATAAGCTGAGGGTCAGCGTCTAGACTAGTCGAGTATGCTCGATTATCACTAGAAACTGACTCCCTTTGTTTGTGCAGGTATCGATACTTTTAGCCCCAAGGCAATGACCTATGGGAGCAAATGCGGAGTTAGACAATGGCTGGAAAGTTAAAAACCCACAGTGGTGCTGCGAAGCGGTTCAAGAAAACCGCCTCCGGTTACAAGCGTAAAAGCGCCTATAAGAGTCACATCCTCACCAAGATGACGACTAAGCGAAAGCGTCAGCTGCGCGGCACGAGTGCCGTTCATGCGTCCGACATGCCTGCGGTAAAACGCATGCTTCGCGAAATCTAATCTAAGGTCAAAGGAGATCTCACATGGCTCGAGTTAAACGCGGCGTCGTCGCTAATCGTCGTCACAAAAAAGTTTTAAAGCAAGCAAAAGGCTACTACGGTGCCCGTAGTCGTATCTACCGCGTAGCGGTTCAGGCAGTGACAAAAGCAGGCCAATATGCCTACCGTGACCGTCGCGTTAAGAAGCGTGTATTCCGCGCTCTTTGGATTACGCGTATCAATGCCCAAGCACGTGTTAATGGCATGACTTACAGCCGATTAATTGCTGGCTTAAAGAAGGCAAACATCGAAGTTGACCGTCGTGTATTGGCTGATCTGGCTGTTCATGATAAGCCGGCATTCAATGCGATTCTCAATCAGGCGAAAGCTAGCCTCGCAGCCTAATTCTGCGCTGAATCTCCTACCGGAGCCTCTCGTTCGAGAGTAGGGCACCGCGAAGAGTCTCACCATAGAGTCGAATTAAGATTCGACAAGGGCTGATTGATGGCAACTCCAGATAGCCTCCTAACAGAGGCACTCGATGCAATACAAGACTCTAGCGACGAAAAGTCGCTGGAGTCTTTGCGTGTCCATTATATAGGTAAGAAGGGGGAGGTAACCGCGCAGTTGAAGGCGCTAGGCCAACTTCCTGCCGACGAACGACCTGCGGCTGGCGAGCGTATTAATGTCGTCAAACGCGCAATCGACGCAGCCCTCGCGGCGCGTAAAACAGCGATCGTAGAGCAGAGCCTCAACGCGCAACTCGCAGCAGAAACAATCGATGTGACCCTCCCAGGGCGACGCCAGAATCAAGGCGGTCTGCACCCAATTACGCAAACTATAGAGCGCATCTCTGCCATATTCGCAGGCAGCGGTTATGAAGTGGCCGAGGGCCCCGAAATCGAAGATGATTATCATAACTTCGAAGCGCTCAATATTCCCGCGCACCATCCTGCGCGTGCGATGCACGACACTTTTTATATAGACCCTGCGACTGTTTTACGGACGCATACGTCGCCGGTTCAGGTGCGGGTGATGGAAGGCGGTTCTCCTCCTTTCAAGATGATCTGTCCGGGGCGAGTTTATCGCTGCGATTCCGATCTGACTCACACGCCGATGTTTCATCAAGTTGAAGGCCTGCTAATAGATAGAGACGTCAGTTTCGCCGATCTAAAAGGCACGGTAATCGAATTTCTCCAAGCTTATTTTGAAGCAGACCTTCCCGTGCGTTTTAGGCCATCGTATTTTCCCTTTACCGAGCCGTCGGCTGAGGTTGATATGGGGTGTGTGAGCTGCGGTGGAAAAGGCTGCAGAATTTGTGGCCACACTGGGTGGCTCGAAGTGATGGGTTGCGGCATGATTCATCCTAGTGTGCTCGAGATGTCTAATATAGATCCAGAAACACATAACGGTTTTGCCTTCGGCATGGGTGTCGAGCGCCTGGCGATGCTGCGATATGGAGTAGGCGATTTGCGCACCTATTTCGAGAATGACCTTCGCTTCCTTCAGCAATTTAATTAGTCGTTATTGCCCTTGGTGGGAGTCGACCCCAAGGGTATTCGTTCTGCACGACCACCAAACGAATGTGAGTTCAACATGATTTTTAGCGAAAGCTGGTTACGAGAATTTGTCGATCCGGGCATGGCGACGGCTGAGCTCGTTGAAACGCTGACGATGGCAGGTCTCGAAGTTGACGGTGTAACACCCGCAGCTTCGCAGTTCAGCGGCATAGTGGTTGGGCGTGTCGAGAGTGCTGAGCAGCATCCAGATGCCGACAAGCTGTCTGTTTGCCGAGTAAGTGATGGCACGACTGAATTTCAAGTTGTCTGTGGCGCGCCCAATGTACGAGCGGGCCTGTTGGTGCCGTTTGCTAGGGTCGGTGCGGTTCTAGACGGCGGCGACAAGCCCTTCAAAATCAAGGCCGCTAAACTGCGAGGTGTCGAGTCTAATGGCATGCTTTGCTCCGCTGAAGAGCTCGGTCTTGCTGAATCATCGGACGGCCTGCTCGAGCTTCCTGAGACGCTTTCACTAGGCGCAGATATTCGATTAGCACTTTCATTAGACGATCAGCTTATTGAGCTAGACCTGACACCCAATCGCGGCGATTGTCTTGGCATGATCGGTCTCGCAAGAGAAGTGGGGGTTCTCGCTCGCACTCAGGTCAACGAGATCGACTATCCAACCGTTAAAATCACGACTGAGCGCAAAATTCCGGTAGCAACAGCCGCACCTGATGAGTGTCCGAAATACTTGGGTCGGGTCATTGAGAATATCAATATCGCTACCCCCAGCCCTTATTGGTTGCAGGAACGGCTGCGCCGCTGCGGGCTAAGAAGCATCGATCCGGTCGTAGATGTCACTAATCTTATGCTGTTGGAATTAGGTCATCCGATGCACGCTTTCGACGCCGACAAGCTGCACGGTACAGTGACTGCTCGATTGGCGAAAGAGGGCGAGAAATTAACACTCTTAGACGACCGCGAGGTTGTTCTTGATTCGGCTACCCTCCTGATAGCGGATGATACGCAGGGTCTCGCTATGGCGGGCATTATGGGCGGATTATCAAGCTCTGTTACGAGTCAGACTAAGTCGATTTTCCTTGAGTGCGCGTTTTTCTCGCCACTCGCGATAGCGGGTAAGGCAAGAGGCTATGGCCTGCATACCGATGCCTCTCATCGCTATGAGCGCGGTGTAGATTACGCGTTACAAGCAGGCGCGCTCGAGCGCGCAACGGCGTTATTGCTCGAGATAGTAGGAGGGGACGCGGGCCCTGTAAGCACTGCCATTGGCAATTTGCCGAAGACTCGGCAAGTACGACTCAAGTTCGCGAATGTTAAGCGCCTATTGGGCGTCGATGTGCCGCAGGCTGAATCTGTAGATATCCTTACTCGGTTGGGATTTGTTGAAGAGAGTTCAGACGCCGAGGGTATAGTGTTCACCGTGCCTTCTTTCCGTTTCGACGTGTCTATCGAAGCCGATTTGATCGAGGAGATAGCGCGCGTATTCGGCTACAACAATTTGCCAGAAACACCGGGTATGACTGCTCAGCGATTGCCAAGGATACCCGAGCGTATCCGTCCGGTCGCAGCATTAAAGCAGCGGTTGGTTGCCGACGGTTATCAAGAAGCAATCAACTACAGCTTTATCGATCCAGAATTAGTTAGTAGCGTCTGCCCAGAGAGCCAGACCGTAGTGCTTAAAAATCCGATCTCGGCTGAAATGTCCGTAATGCGCCCGAGCATCCTCCCCGGTTTATTGTCCACTTTGAGTTACAACCTGAATCGACAGCGCGAACGGGTGCGTTTGTTCGAAGAGGGCCTGGTTTTTGAGAAAGTGGCGGGTGAAATTAAGCAGACCCGCTGTCTCGCCGGGCTTATATATGGCAGCGCAGAGCCGATCAATTGGAATCAGCCGAAAAAGCCGGTCGATTTCTATGACATCAAAGGCATTGTCGAATCGTTAGCTAATAAAGGGGAGCATGCTGAGCCTGTCGAATTTGTGAAAAGCGAGCACCCCGCGATGCATTCAGGGCAATGCGCAGAGGTGCGTTTTTCCGGAAAGTGTGTAGGCCATCTAGGCGCTATTCACCCGCGTCTGCAGCGTCAGTTTGGCTTTGCGAGCGCTGCTTATTTGTTCGAACTGAATACCGAGGCGCTTGTTACGCGGCAGTTGCCCGCCGCATCTGTATTGTCGCGATACCCAGAAGTCAGTCGTGACCTCGCGATCGTGGTCGGTGTCGATACCGCCGCAGGCGATATTGCAGCTAGTATCCGTGCGAATGCCGGTAGTGACCTGACAGAGTTGACGACGTTTGATGTTTACGACGGCGCTGGTGTGGGTGAGGGTAAAAAATCCATCGCATTTGGCTTGACCTGGCAGCATCCTTCCCGCACGCTTAGCGATGAAGAAATATCTGCTATTATTACTAATTGCATCAAGGTGCTAGAGAGCGATTTTAAAGCGGAATTACGCATCTAAATTCTGCTTTTATAGCTTTAACGCTGCAGCGATTTAACATTTTTAGTGTGTTTTTACACAAAACAAACCGACACGAGGGTTTGATATGACAGACGGTGCACTAACCAAGGCCGACATGGCAGAACGCCTGTTCGAAGAGCTTGGGTTGAACAAGCGCGAAGCGAAAGAAGTGGTCGAGCAGTTTTTCGAAGAAATTCGTGCCTCACTTGAGTCTAACGAACAGGTAAAACTTTCAGGATTCGGTAATTTCGATTTACGCGACAAGAAAGAGCGTCCTGGCCGAAACCCGAAAACCGGCGAAGAAATTCCTATCAATGCGCGGCGGGTGGTCACTTTCCGTCCGGGCCAAAAACTTAAAGCACGGGTAGAGGGCTATGCTGGAAGCGAAGAATAACGACGAGCTGCCTGAAATACCGCCGAAGCGCTATTTTACGATTGGTGAGGTAGGCGAACTGTGTTTGGTGAAGCCCCACGTCCTGCGTTATTGGGAAGCAGAATTCCCACAGCTCAAACCCGTAAAGAGACGCGGCAATCGCCGTTACTATCAGCGAGGAGATGTTATTCTCATTCGTCAGATTAAAAGCCTCCTCTACGAACAAGGTTATACGATAGGCGGCGCACGGTTAAAGATGAATGACAAAAGCGAACCCGTAGCTGTCTCTGCGGTCTCCGATGTGGCGCTAAAAACAATCATCAATGAGTTGGAAGCTGTAATCGCCACCTTGTAGAAAAGATTAGGCCTCGCAGCGCTGTCATCTTTCCGTGAAAATAGTTAAACTCATGAAAAATCGGGGCGTAGCGCAGCCTGGTAGCGCACTACACTGGGGGTGTAGTGGTCGCAAGTTCAAATCTTGCCGTCCCGACCAATATTTACTAATAAAAACAAAAATTTATGTTAACCCCCATATTTTGTACTCCCTGGTGAGCAGTCTGTTTACCCAGTATTTACCCAGTTATTTCAATGATCGCTACTCCTTTACCCCCCTCGCTGAATACAATCTATCCGCGTTGATAAACAATCAAGGAGATTCTAGTGGCACATGGTGGCGCTAGATCCAATGCGGGTCGTAAACCTGGCAGTTTGAGTCGCTTCAATCGAGAGATGGTTGAGCGCGCGAGTAGTGGGGGAGATCTACCTTTGGACTACATGCTGGAAGTGATGCGAGACGAATCTTTGAGTATCCGGCTTAGAATCGATGCGGCCAAAGCAGCAGCACCCTACGTTCACCAGAGACTGTCGGCTATCGCTGTTGATCTGACTACTTCAGAGGTGACTCACGAAGAGTGGCTGCAGAGCTTGGCTTGACATACCGCTCACAAGAATGCCTCA
>Ga0228627_1000860_pt1 | contig 17257 bp, 21 predicted proteins | sample 33DmetaG_FD_190483 | JGI IMG/M metagenome (GOLD analysis project Ga0228627, IMG submission 190483) | Seawater microbial communities from Monterey Bay, California, United States - 33D | ecosystem: Environmental > Aquatic > Marine > Coastal | place: USA: California | collected 2016-09-28 | reverse complement strand
AAATTAAAATAAGAGCATTATGGTGTAAAGTCATTTTTTCGTTTTTTTTTGTCAATTCTCAAATCGAAAAATGAAAATTGGACATTTTTTTGTCCATTTTTGAAAAATGAAATTGAGAATTGAAAAAAAAAAAAATATTGCATTTTAGCTAGAGGGAGAACATATTTTTATAAAATACAGATTATTATTAAATTTTACAAATGTAATCAATAAGATTATATAATATTGTTTATAATATTATTTATTTTATAAAATATATAATATTTTGTATTAATATATTATGTATAAACAAAAAAATATTGCTAGGAATTTTGATTTTGCAAAAAAGACTAATGGAATTTTATTAAATAATGATAAAAAAATAATTATTGATTGGAGCGCAAAATCTGGATGCACTAATATTGTAACTATGTTTTTTAAATATATTGATTTATATAAAAATTTTCATTTAGAAAATCCAATAGATATTCATAATGAAAGAATAAAATATACATTGTTAAATAAAATAGAAGATTCTTTTTTAATAAATACAGATTATTTAAAAATGAAATTTGTTAGAAATCCTTATTCAAGAGCAGTTAGTTCTTATTTACATTTAAGAATAAACAATTTATCATTTTATGAATTTTTGTTAAAGTTATTCAATAATAATTATGAATATAATATTCATTATGCTAGTCAACATCATTTATTAGAAAAAAAACATAAAATATATAATGAAATTATAAAAATTGAAAATATAGATAGCGAAATAGAGAGAATAAATAATAAATATAATATAAAATTAGAATATAATTCTGTTTCTAATCACCACACTCAAAAAAAAATACATGAAAAAAAATATGTTGGTTATATTAAATATTCAAATATAAAAAATATACCATCTTATAGATACTTTTATGATGATGAGAGAATAAAACAATTAGTATATGATATTTATAAAATAGATATTAATTTATATAATTATACTTTTGAAGAGTTTTTGAAATTAAATTAATATATTTGACTTTATAATATATTACAAATATAAGTAATATATTATTAATGATACATCCTACAATATATAGAATTTGTGCATCATCTTGTGGCGCTTTATATACTATTCCTTTAGATGTTGTTCAAACTAAAATACTTTCCGGAGAGAAAAACATTTTTAAAATTAATGAATTAAAATGGACCTTTTTAATGACATTTTTATTTACCATACAAAATAGTGTATATGAATTTACTAAGTTTATTCCAAATATAACTATTCGAGGAATATTATCAGGACTCTCTGCTTCACCTTTTTACATATTAGTTGAAATGAAAAAAACAAAAAATAGATTAGGCATTTATCCTTTTTATAAAAAATTTATTTTTTGGTTAACATTTAGAGAGATACTTGTATATGTTACAATTTATAATTTATTTATGTTAAACATTCCTTATTCAAAATTATTAGCATCATTGCTAGCGAATGGAATTGGGTTTCCATTGAAAATATTCGCTTTAAAAAATGGTTATCCTACATTAAATTTTTCTTATGATAAAATTAAAAAGACAGCAATTATTGAAATAATTAAATCTTCAATAGGAGATAGTATTACATTATATTTAATATATAACTTCCCTTTCTCTCCATTAAAAATATAATTTAATAATTACTTATAAATTTTTTACAAATAATTATTAATAATGAATGAAGAAGCTATACAATTTTTAAATCATTCTCTCAATAATGATAATAATGAATCAATTAATAATTTGACTTCTGAACTTATCAAAGAGAGAAAAGAAACTATTTTAAATGAACTCCCTATTACAAAGAAAGTTTTGGGTATTTTAATTAAAAAATTAAAGGGATATAGATATGTTGAAGAATTACAGGAATTACATATTGGGTGTTATATTCGATGGATTAAATTGAAAAATCCAGAAGATGAAATAAAATTAACAAATGGAGCATTATTATGCGATATAAAAATAGAAGATAACATATTATTAGTATGTAAAAATAATATGAATAAAATTTTTAATGTAAATATGTCAGAAAATTTAATTTTTCAGAAATTGACTGACCAGGAAAAAATTATTCTTTATGCTATTGATTGCTTAAGTAAATAAATACTTTATTTTGATAGTCTATATTTCTTATCATTACCAGTTGATGTATATCTATGGTGATGTAAACATAAATCAGGGTCTATTCTAACTTCTGTATTACATAATATATTTTCATGTTGCTTCGGTATTAAACCTTTTGCTATAGCTTGCTCAACTGTTATAGCATTAATATTACATCCATTACGAATTACATTCATTGGGAAATGATTTTTTGATAAAGTAGTTGGTAAATTATTTTTGTATTTCATAAATGCTCCTTGTAAATATTGACTTTGAGGTATGGCTCCTCTTCCATTCAAAGTTTTAGCATATGGACCACCTGAAGAAGCTGATACACCATGCCCTACTATTATTTTCTTACTTCCAACAAACCATGAACATGGGGAACCTGAATTACATGAATATTTAAATCCTTCATAGAGACCATTCTTTAAATAAGCTATATAATGACTTACTGAATCATTATCAGCATGTTTCGCCATTATATATTGGCCTTGAGTATGATGATGTTGATATTCATTATCAATTGGTTGAACCCAATTAATAGGAGGAACAATTGGATTTCCATCTTCATCATATGTAATTCTATCTTTGTTATAAGCACTATGTAGCGTTCCCATATATCTTGTTTCAATCATTCCTTTAGTATTTTTAACAGATGTTTTTACAATTTCATCATCATTTTTAGTGCAACATAATCCACTAAAATGTAAATTGCGTTCATATGTTCCTACTTTAGATGTAGATAAATTCAATCTTCCTCTCCATCCTCCACCATGACCCATTGGTTCTGTTCCTCTAAACGGAGTTCTTGCTTGACGTCTTCCTAAATTAGTAGTTTTACCCATTGAAGGAACTCTTAATGTTCCGTTTAAAGCAAATCCTAAGTGACCTTTGCCAGATATCGGAGCATTTCTAGGATTACCATTATTAGTTTTTCTTTTTAAAGTTGCTAATGACATTACTTATTATAATATAATGTTATAATAAATAATTAAAAAAATACTAGATTATTACATGTTCCACCAGATCTTCCAGTATGTGGTTTATCCATAGTTCCTGGTTTTAATTGAGCCCGACGTGCTAATGCTGTTCTTATACCTGGATTTGATGCTCTTCCACCACTTTGAACTCCGGCACCTGGAGTATAAACATTAAATAAGTTAGTAGGTCTATTATATTGTAATGCCATTTGAGAAAGAGTTTTTCTAGAACCACCACCTACAATACCAATTTTGCCTGGATAAGACATATATATATATTTATCTAAATAAAATAAATATATATTTAGAAAGCAGAGCCTCCGAAAATACTAAAACCTTCATTTGCTGCCATTGGTTCAAAATTGCCGCCTCCGGGTGTAGCAGCATCAACTAGAGGAGTATTTGGACCTTGAAACATTTTATTAAAATTTGGACCTTGATTTACAGCATTATTATGAACTTGATTTATATGTTGCGATTCAGTCATACCATTCATTGCTTCGGGATTAATATTCATGTTCATTGTGGGTGGTCCACCTAAATTTACTTGATTTAATCTATCTGCTTGACTAGGCTGATGTTGGCCATTTGAGATAGGTTGTTTTGTTTTATAATCTTTTTTTCCTTTTGGTTCTTCCCGATTGCCTTCCCACATATCGACTAATCTCTCTAAAAGAATATTTATTTTGCTCCCTAATTTAGTTTGCATTGTAAATAAAACAATAAATAATGGAATTATAAAGTTAATTTCATTAAATGTTGGGTAATTAGATTGAGAATATGTAGGTATAAATCTAATTATTCTATTTATCAACCAAATAGATAATAAGATTAAAGAAATAGTTCCAAAAACTTCAAAGAAAATTTCTAAAGTTCCTTTTGTTGGATCTTCTTCAGGAGATATATAGTTAATAGATTTGAGAGATAAAATAACTAATGGGATTGCTAAAAAAGAATATTGAAAATAGTTCATGATTGTATTTTTGTTGTCTTCTTCAAAATTAAATACATATGAAAAGAATCCTTCTTTTTTAGATATTTTATCATCATTTTCTTTAATACTTTCCATTATGTTTTATAAAAAGAAATTAAAAATATAAATAAAGATAATATAAATGCTAAAAATAGCATTAGATTCGTTAAAGTATGGAGAAAGTAAAAATCAAGAAGACAAACATGATGAATATCAGTATATTAATTTAATTAAACATATATTAGATTATGGAACTATGATAGAAGGGCGTAATGGGATTGCTTTAACAATTTATGGTTCATCTATGCATTTTTCTCTTGAAAATAATACATGGCCAGTTCTTACATCAAAAAAAGTGGCTTGGAGAACATGCGCTAAAGAATTATTTTGGTTTTTAAAGGGTTCAACATCAAACAATGAACTTAGGGAGCAAAATGTTCATATTTGGGATGGTAACGGAAGCCGAGAATTTTTAGATAGTAGAGGATTAACAAATCTAGAAGAAAATGATTTAGGACCAGTATATGGTCATCAATGGAGATTTTTTAATGCTTCATATGAAAATTGTAATACAGATTATACTGGAAAAGGTGTTGACCAAATAAAATATATAATAGATTGTCTAAAAGATTCCAAGGAAAGATATTCGCGAAGATTAATTTTATCTGCTTGGAATCCACAACAACTTGATGAAATGGCTCTGCCTCCTTGTCATGTTTTAGCCCAATTTAATGTTATCGGTAATAAATTATCATGTTCTCTATATCAAAGAAGTGGGGATGTTGGTTTAGGAGTTCCTTTTAATATTGCTTCTTATAGTTTATTAACACATATAATTGGAAAACATTGTGATTTGGAACCTTATGAATTTATTTATCATTTAGGAAATTGCCATATTTATGATGATCATATTGAACCACTTAGAAATCAAGTAAATAATCAATTATATAGTTTTCCAAAAATTAATATTTTACAAAAATATGATAATATTAATAGCTATAGTATGAAAGATATACAAGTTGAAAATTATAGATGTAATAATCTTATTAAAATGGAAATGCGAAAATAATGAAAAATTAAGATATTTATGAAAAATATATGAGTAATTCAGCATCGATAGCAGCAGCTAAAAGAAGAAGAGGAATATCTCAAAATCCACAAGTGGCAACATCTACATCTGCTTCATCTTCAAAAAATATTAATCGTGTTCAAAGTGAACCTACTTTAGAAAAAGGAGATAAATCACAACAAAGAATTAGTCCTATTCAAATATTAGGAATGCATGAAAATCGATTAGAATTTTTAGAAAGACAACATAATAATATAGCTATGGCTTTAAATCAATACCCAAATCCAAATGAAGAAAAAATAGTAACATTAAAAGATTTAGAAGATTTTAGACAAGCTTTTCAAAAACTTTCTTCCAATGAAAACAAACTTGAAGGAGGTTCTGTAAATGTTCAACAAATTAAGAAAGAAGTATCTGAAGAATTTGCAAAAAGTCAATTGACTAATTTAGCAACTAAAAAAGATGTTGATTCATTAATCGCTTTAATGAGAAAGGAATTATTAAATGAAAATTTTAAAAGCTTAGAAGATAAAATAAATGCTTTGAAAATTTCCAATAGTGAAGTATCTTCATCAACTTCATCATCAAAAGAAATTCAAGAAATTACAAAAACTTTAACAAAAAAAATAGAAGACTCTATTCCAAAAAATACCATTACTTCAAAACAATTAGATGATGTTAAAAGTGAATTAAATAAAAAAGTTGATGGAATACATATTCCTAAAGACTATATCACAACTAAAGAATTAGTTGAATTAAAAAATGAATTTAATAAAAAAATTGATTCTTTATCAAAAAATACAACAACTTTTTCAAGTGATAAGCCTCTTCAAGAAGAAAAATTATCATTGACAAGTAAAGCTAGATTAGATACTTTAGAAAATAAAGTAAAAGCATTAGAGGCAATTATATTAACAAAATAAATTTAAATATAAATTTTAATAAAAATAAGTAATATACTTAAAATATTATTATACATTTTTTTTAATGAATATAATAATATTTGTATTTGTATTTTCAATAGTATTATTTATATACATACATATATATTATCATTTTAAGACCAATAATGATTTGGAAATTTTAGAAATAAATAATATTTCCAAGGAGAGATTAGAAGAAATATGTGATTTAAGACAACCATTAACAATGAAAATAGATAATAATATTTTCAAAGATTTTTTTATTCAAAATTTAATTAATAATTACTCTAGTTTTGATATAAAAATACGAAATATTAAAAATTTAGATGACAATACAGAATTATTTCTACCTTTATCTTTAAATGATTCTAATAAATTAATGATAGAGGATAAAGAAGGACAATATATATCAGAAAATAATAGTGATTTTTTAATTGAAACAAGCATGGCAAAAAATATTAGTGAAAATGATTCATTTTTTAGACCATATATGTTATCTAATATAGATTATGATTATATTTTTGGGTCAAAAAGTTCATATACACCATTAAGATATAATTTAAATTATAGAAATTATTATTTAGTTTTGGAAGGTAAAATAAGAATAAAAATGACACCACCAAAAAATGAAAAATATCTATATTGTAATAAAGATTATGATAATTTTGAGTTTCGTTCGCCATTAAATGTTTGGAATATTCAAGATGAGTATAAAAGTGATTTTAATAAAATTAAATTTTTAGAAGTAGATTTAGAACCGGGAAATATTATTTATATACCAGCATATTGGTGGTATAGCATTCAAATATTGGAAGAAAATACATCTATATTATCATTTAAGTATAGAACATATATGAATAATGTTGCTATCTTACCTCAACTTATTTTGAAAATAATGCAAAAACAGAATATAAAACACAAAATTATCGATAATTAATAATAAAAATTGATATTTTAATTTACATTATAATTATTTATAAAATTAATTATAATATAAATTAAATGAGCTATAAAATTTATATAGAAGATCGTAATTATAATACTTGGTCTTGGCATGAAATTGAAAACATGAAAGATGTCACACAAGAAATTAATTGTAACCCTATTGAAAAAAAATTATTTACTGGTGATATTGTAGATAATAATTGTAATTTAAAAGAATCTATTGTGAGAGAAGCGACAAATATACCTGGTATAATGATATATGGTAATAAAACATATGGTAGAAGTAACAAGGGAAAGTTTTACTATAAATGTATACCTAATGACAAACGACTACCGTCCTTTCTAGTAACTTATGAGCAAAAAGATGTAGGATTTAATAAAAAAATGGTAAACAAATTTGTATTATTTAGATTTCATAAATGGGAAGATAAGCATCCTATTGGTGCTATAAATCAGATAGTGGGAGATATTAATGTATTGTCAAATTTTTATGAATATCAGTTATATTGTAAAAATTTATATGTTTCTCTATCGCTCTTTACAAAAGATACAATGCGCAAATTAAAACAACATAGCAACGAACTTTTTATTAAAACTATTTCAAGTAATAATAAAAGTATTGAAAATAGAATTAATAATTATAAAATTTTTACTATTGATCCCAGCTCAGCAGGTGATTTAGATGATGCTATTAGTATTGATGATCAAAAAATTAGTATTTATATATCAAATGTTCCTATTTTATTAGAACATTATAATTTATGGAATTCATTTACAAAAAGAATTTCAACTATTTATTTACCTGATCAGAAACGTCCTATGTTACCTTCAGTATTATCTGAAGTCTTATGTAGTCTTCTACAAAATGAATCTAGAATTACATTTTGTATAGATATTTATTATAAAGATGATAAAATTATTGATATAAAATATACAAATACACTTATCAAAGTGTATAAAAATTTTACATATGATGAAGAAGAATTATTGAGATTTACAGATTATAATATTTTAAAAGATAAATTATTAGAATTATCAAAAGAATACAAATATATCAAATGTATTAATGACAGTCATGATGTTATTGCATTTTTGATGATAATAATGAATCATGAATGTGCTAAATACATGGTTCAAAAAAAAATAGGCATATATCGAAATTTAAAATTTAAAGATGTAGTTCATTTAAAAGTTCCCGATGATATACATGATTTTATTAAAATATGGCAGTGCTCTTGCGGATCTTATAATATATACGATGAAAATAATTGTCATGAACTTATTTATGGTGGGTTAAAAAAATATACACATATTACATCTCCTATTAGAAGATTAGTCGATTTATTAAATATGATAAAAATTCAACAATCGCTAGGGTTTATAAATTTATCAGAAGATATGAATAAATTTTACAATTATTGGATTGATAATTTGGAATATATAAACACAACAATGAGAGCAATTAGAAAAATACAAATTGATTGTAATATATTGAATATGTGTGTAAATAATAAAACAATTTTTGAAAAAGCATATACAGGCTATCTTTTTGATAAAGTAGAAAGAGAAAATAAATATAGTCAATATAATGTTTATTTACCAGAATTAAAAATTATATCTCGGGTAAATATTAAAGAAAATTATGATGATTATGAAAAAAAGCAATTTAAAATATATTTAATAGAAGATGAAGCAACTCTTAAAAGAAAAATTCGTTTACAAATGATTTGAATTTATCCAAAGCAATTTTCGCCACTATATTTAATATATAAAAAATCATCTATATTTTTATTTTTTTCATATAATTCTTGCATGCTACTGTTTGGATTGGGTATGCTATTATTAATAAAAAATATTATACTTTGTTTATCTGTTATTTTTAGGCGTTTTCTTACAATATATATAAACTGATAAAATAACATATTTTTTGGACATAAGTATTTATGTTTATCTATTTCATCTATATTTTTACAATTTTTATTTTTTTCTAAATAAATAAAAATTTTATCTGAATATTTTTCTTTTATAGTTTCTACCTCTTCTTTTCTCTCTTCTACAGTTTTAGCAAAATGATTTTTTTTTATCATATCAATAATTATATATATATAATTATTCTTTTATTATTAAATAAAAATAATAATAATAATAAACTTTTACATAGTTTTAATATTTTTTGTATCAATAGTATATATATGGCTTATTCGAAAACATTTCGTAGACACAGAAAACGTGGAAAAAAAGGAGGAGTTGAAACACGGGGACAAAAAAGACGTATTGAAGAAGGGTTCCCTGCTGTAGAAACTACTATGCGGGACGTTCCTGTAAAAAAAGCAACTACAAAAAAAGCACCAAAAGATCCAGAAACATTACCTGAATTAAAACCAAAAACAAAAAAACCTGCTACAAAAAAAGAGCGCAGAGAAGCAAGAGAAAAATTACCATCTGTAATTAAACAAAAACAAGCTGTCTTACAAAAAAAAATAGCTAAAGAATCAAAGGCTAAAAGATTAGACAAAATAAGACGTAAAACTGCTATGAAAGGTTTTAAATTAAGAAGATTTAAGAAATTTCAAGAATCTCGTAAAAAAAAACCAAAGCCACCATTTAAATTTCCAAAAACCTTCCGCACAACAAAAAAAAGATTATCGTCAATAAAAGAATCTCCTAAATCATCATCCCCCCGTGAATATAAATCAAGTGCCGATAAAGAAATATTAGCAGGTCTTGAAAAAAGTTTGCTTGGATTAAAAATAAGCAAATAGATAAAAATTTTTTTACATAATTTTCTGTATTATATAAAATTATGTAAGCAAAATACAAATTATATGTAAATCGGATAAGGTTTAGATATATAATGATTGATTTGTAGCAATATATTTTAATGTTAACTCTGGAATCTCTCTTAATTTTTTTAATAAATCCATATTTTGTAATGTTTCACAAATCTTTTCTAATTCTAATGCTATATTATTAATCTTTAATATAGCTTTAATAAATTCACCTAGAAATATTTCTGTTTCACATTTCATAAGATCTATAATATATTTACATTCATGTTCATTTGAACAATTACACCATTCAAATACATAATCAATTAAATCAAAATTGTATTCATATTCTAATCCAGTAAACAAATTATTTTTAATTTCTTGATCTTTATAATATTCAATTCTCTCTACAATATATTTTGATACTTCATAAATATTATTACTCTTTTTAGATGGATTTATATTTCTTTTATCTTCTTGTAATGAAATATTTGTAAAACAACTAAATATACCAACTAGTTCTTGAGTTGAAATATCAATAAACCCATTGTATTTTATATAAGTATCTGCCATTGCTAATGAATTAACTTCTTGTAATTGCATTGAAATAAATGCTTTATCGTTAAGATTATATGAAATATCTATAAAATTATCATTTTTTAAAATATTAATAATTAACTGAATATTACTATCAATATAATTTACTGCGTTAATAGCAAAATTATTTGTTTTATTTCTCTCTTCGCATAAATCATTATATTCACTATATTTTTCCATGTCTTTCTTTAAAAATTTATTTTCTTGTTCAACTTCACTAATTTCTCTTTGTATTTTCTTCTTTTGTTTTTGACTAGCACCTTTTACACTATCTAATAATGTTTTATAAGTTTCAATAATTTCCTTTTTTGTTGTAAAAATTATACCACTATCTATGCCTTTTCTTAATTCATGAATTTTATTATCTAAAATTTGTAACTCTTTATTATAATTGTTAATTTCTTTTATAATATCAGTTTGAATGAAACTTTTTTCCATGAATTCTTTTAACTTATTAAAATCATATTCATTGTTAGAATCTTTTTCCATTATATCACCTTCACTAATATCAGTATAATTATTCTTATTACTAGCTATTACATTTAAAACTAAATTAAATGAAATTTTAAATTGTGATTTAAGCATTTTTGGTGAACCAGTAACTATTTTCTTATATTCATTTGATAAAGGCATATCGAATAAATTATTACAATGGATTACATGACCAATTTTATCTAATCCTCTTCTTCCGGCTCTACCGGCCATTTGAGTATATTCATGAGATAGCAAATATCTCAAACCATTTTCTCCATTAAATTTAGATAAAGAAGTAAATATAACTGTTTTAGTTGGCATATTAATACCTACAGCAAATGTTTCAGTAGCAAATAGTAATTTAATATAACCTTTTTCAAATAACATTTCTACCATTTCTCTCAAAATAGGCATAATTCCTGCATGATGTATAGCAATTCCTTTTTGTAATAGTGTAATTAAATTTTTGAATTCATCTAATTGCGTATATTCTTTATAATTTTTAATTTTACTTCTTAGAATATTTTCACATTCTTTTTTGATTATACTTGGTGTTTTATCTCCTTCTTCGAAAAGTGATACTTCTATTTCATGTGCACATAATTCAACATTTTTTCGTGAAAATATAAAGCATATTGCCGGTAACATATTATTATTATTTAAATATTTGATAATATCATTTAATACAAAATGTCTTTTAACAAAATTTCTATTTTTGTAAAAATAGTTTAATATATCACTAATAGCATAATAATTTAGTTCATTAAATACTCCATTATTATCTGCTAATTTAATTGGTTTATTTACATATTCTTTTAATTTCTTTTCATATTCTGTATTTTTTGCTATTTTAAAGATAGATTTATTTGTCGATATCCAACCATAATGTGTTAAAGGGACAACTCGTTCATTTGTTGGACATAAATACAATTTTTTTTCAATATTATCATAAGTTTTATTTTTTTCTTTTTCTATCCAATTCGCAAAAATTTCTGGTTTTTCAATTGTAGCTGAAAGCATAATAAGTTGAACATGTGGAGGTAATAATATAATAGACTGTTCCCATACATTACCTCTATCAGCATCTCCTATATAATGAACTTCATCAAAAACAACAGCGCCTAACTCGTTATTGAAATCCATTTCAAAATGAAGATTGATATTTTTATCATTATTTTTAGATATTAAAGATGAAAATAATGTATTTCTTAAGATTTCAGTTGTCATAATTAATACATCTGCCTCTGGATTATCTTTAATATCTCCAGTTAATATACCAAATGATATATGTGGAAATTTTTTTTTGAAATCATAATATTTTTGATTACATAATGCTTTAATCGGCCCAGTATAAATTACTTTTTTATTTTTTTCTTTGAAAAAGTCAATAGCAAACTCGGCTGCTAAAGTTTTTCCAGAGCCAGTGTGACTTGTAACTAATGTATGGTGTCCATTTATTATTGAATAAAGAGCCCATTTTTGAAAGTTACTTAAATCATATGGATATTGTTCAAAATATTTATTATAATTATTATCTTCAAAATTGTTATTACAAATAACAACCATTATTATTTATTTATAGTAAATAATATTTAGATTTAAATTATTCAATTTATTTAATAATGACTATAATTATAGCAAATAAATACAAAATTACCGGTATATTAGGAGATGGAACATTTGGAAAAGTATTTAAAGCAGAAAATATTTTAACTAAAAATAATGTTGCTATAAAAATAGAAAAAGAAAAAGAAAGCAGAATTTTAAAATATGAAGCTAGAATTTATAATTTATTACAAAATATGAAAAATATTCCAAAAATTCGATTATTTGGAACTGAAGAAGAATATACTTATATGGTTATTGATTTATTTAGTTGCTCTATTGATAAACGAGTTACTAGTAATAAAGATAAAATAATTATATTTAAAAATTCTTTAATAATAATGAAAGATTTACATGAAAATGGATTTATTCATCGTGATATTAAACCGGATAATATTTTATTTGAAGAGAGAAATAGTAATCAAGTAAAATTAATTGATTTTGGTTTATCAAAGAAATATGTTGATAAAAATAATAATCATGTTGAATATAAAGATGGTAAAAAAATAATAGGAACAATTAAATATTGTAGTATTAATTTACATAATGGTTGTGAAGCATCGCGGAGAGATGATATTGAATCATTAATATATACATTTATTAAAGTGTATAGTGGAATATTGCCATGGGATAATTCTGATATAAATAATAAAGAGTTATATACAGAAAAGGTTTTTGAAGAGAAGAAAAATATTTATAACTTTATAATAAATAATAATATACCTTTTGAATTTGCTTGTATGATTAAATATATTAGAAATGTAAATTATGATGAAAAAATTAATTATGATTATATTGATAAATTATTGGATATTATTATAGTATGATTATTCTGATAACCATAACTTAAATTCGTCTAGTTTATTAGAAAAATTATAATATTTTTTCTCTAATTTCATCTGTAAATAATTATATTCTTACAAATTCTAATATAAAATTAGTATCTATATCTCCGCTATATTAGATATTCATACAATATGTATTTAACACTTTTGTTATATATCTAAAAAAAAGTTTGGTTAAAAATACATTTTTGCAACTTTCTTTATTATAATTACACTATTTACATTTTTTATATATCATCAGCTTTTATTGAATATTTTTATATAAATTTTTAATTCATTTTTTTGGTCCATTTTAAAATACTTTATATATAAAATAAAAAATATATTTTATATATATATAATGAGAAGCAGAACTCCTTCACCAAGAACAACAAAGAGACGTTTCCGTTCCAGATCTAGATCAAGATCACCACCGGGAAGAAGATCTAGAAGTAGAACACCAGAAGGAAAAAGACGTAAGACATTTAGTATTTTTGAATCTGACCCAGATACTCAAGCTCAGGAAGAGGCCGACTATTTAGAAGAAGCTAATCCAGGTGATTTTTTAGTATTTATTGGTAATAATCAAATGAATACTTGGAAAAAAATTTGCAAAAAGGAAAATGGTCAAAAAAAATGGGAATATATAATAGAAGATGATGAAGATTATTATGGTGGTAAAAAAAAGAAAAAGACGATGAAAAAAAAGAAAAAAAAAACTAGAAAATGTCACTAAAAAAATTAAAATACTATATACAAGGAGAATTGAACCCTCCGTGTTCCGCTTGAAAGGCAAAAATCATAACCATTAGACCATATACACTTTAAAGAAATATCTAATATAATATAATATAATGATATCTAATTATTAAATTTATGATTTAATTAGAATCAGTCATTTTTCACATGGAGATTAAAACTAATTAAATTATTTTATAAAGATATTTAAAGCGTTCATACTATATGATAGTATAATACAATATGAGCGAGAGTGATAATGGCATTCATTTTCCCAGTACAACAGACAAAACAACTGTATCTAAGACATCTGGCCGTGTAAAATGGTTTAATAATAAATCTGGATATGGTTTTATTACAATTACGACTGGAAAACAAGAAGGAAGAGATATTTTTGTTCATCATTCTTCTATTGTAGTAGAAAAGGAACAATATCGTTACCTAATTCAAGGTGAATACGTAGAATTTGTTCTAAAAGAAATGGTAGATAGTGAACATAAATGGCAAGCAACAGAGGTAGGTGGTATTTCAGGTGGGAAGCTAATGTGTGAAACACGCCTAGAAATACGCGCTACACGCAAAGAAACTACAACAGAACCTTCAACAAGCACTACAGAAACAAGAGTACGTTCATCATATCGTGTTCGCCCTCATGGTCCTGGTCCTCGTGAAAGTGATGAATGGATGCTTGTTCGTCGCCGTGCTTCGTCTGGGCGAAGTGAACATGCTCCAGCGCGTTCTCGCGCTCCTCGCTCTGTTAAAGAATAAATAAATTATTAAATAAAATTTATAAATAAAAAATAAATAATTGATTTTATATAAAAAAATATTAATTTATATAAAATATTAATGCGAAGAATAAAGTCAGCGCCTGCCGAGCTGTGTTCAATGGTTAATAGAAAAAAAAGAAATTCTATATTAAAAATTTCCCCGAATGCTAATATTCCTTCAAATACTTATGAGAAAATAAAAGAAGAAAAAAAATTTGTTAAATTATTAACAGAAATAAGTAATGATATTTCCGGTCAAAATGATATTATTAACGAAGAAATCGGTTATTATATCTTATTAATCGGTTCATTTATAAATCAAAATTTTAGAAGAAAAATCACTTTGGAAAATGTTAAGATTTTTGTAATAGAAATGTTTTTAAGATATATAATTTCAATTACTTATCACTTTATTATGACTAATCAAGAAAAGTCAATTGAAATTATAATAAATAATTGTGGTCATTTAAATAAACTAATAGATAATATACATTTACTTAAATAAATTTTATTAATAATATACATATTAATGTATATTATTAATGTATATAAAAAATCATTAAGTTTTATTATTAAAAATTTAGAAAATGAAATAAAAATATTAAAAAAAAAAATTTTACTTTTACAAACATATAATCAACATAATAATGCCTGATATTGCTCCTGGTATTATTGCTATTAAGCATGATTTAATACAATCTTTATTTTCTTCACTATCATTATTTTCTTGACTATCATTATTTTCTTGACTATCATTATTTTCTATTAAATTATTTGTTACTTCAATATTTTCTTCACTATGATTATTTTCTATTAAATTATCTCTTATTACAATTTCAGATTGATTTAGATGAATATCTTTAGAAAAATTATTAACTTGTTGACATATAAAACAAACTTTATTTCTATTATTTTTTTCATACCATTTAATTATACATTTTAAATGAACTGGATTATTACAACATTCAAGTATTATAATACCTTCATTATTATTAATATCATTTAAACATATTGGACATTCAATTACATCATTTAGCATTTTTATATATATACTTCATTTAAATTAATATTCCTATATAATTTATAAATATATATAATATATACAGCATTGTAATATTATAGTTATAAATTTTTAATAAAATAATTAGAGTTAGGTAAAATATTATTTTCATTTTTATTAAATATTATTTTATAGATTAATATCAATTTTTTATATTTTTATATTATATAATGGCTCGTTTGACTAGAACAAAAATTAATAAAAAAAAAAGAGGGGGTAATGTTGGACATTTTTTAAATGATTTAGAAGATGCGTTTACAGGATTATTTTCAAGAACAAGAAACAAAAGCGCTAAATTTATTGAAGAAGGTTCAACCGCAATATCTAGTGCGGTTAAAGGAACTGAAAGCACTGTTTCCAGTGGTATTAATAAAACAAAAACTACTTTATCAAATCTAGGAACAAATGTTTCTAATACTACTAAACAAATGATGGGTGGTAAAAAACGAAAATCTCGTAAATCAAGAAAATCACATAAATCAAGAAAATCACGCAAATCAAGAAAATTTCGTAAATCAAGAAAATTACGCAAATCAAAAAAAATAATGAGTAGTAAAAAACGTAGAATGCGTAAATCAAGAAAACATTAAATTATTAAATAAATTATAAATTATATCATCTTATTCATAATATTATATAATTTACTAACGCCATTATATAAAAAGTTACAACTACTATCATTATATCGATTATTAAATATATTCAATCTTCTTAAATTTTCTAAAAATATATTTTGTTCTAAAGTATTATTGAAATATACATTATTAATATTATTTTTTGTATTATTATTATTATTTGTATTATTATTATTATTTGTATTATTATTATTATTTGTATTATTATTATTATTTGTATTATTATTATTATTATTAATATTATTTAAATAATGTAAATTATATTTACTAATTGTTTTTTTTAAATCAGAACTGCTTTTTACATATATTGGAACAAAAGATGGTGTTTTATGTATTTCTTTAGTTGTTTCATTTGGATCTATTAAATAAGAGGTTGTATTTTCCCAAGAACTAAAATTAGAAATTTTCTTATCTTTAGATATAATTTTTTGAAATCTGTCTATTTGACATTTATTTGAACATACAGTTCCATCAAAACATCTATAAATTTTATTTTCAATGTCTATATCATGTTCGCATTCACAACATTTCAACATTAATTAATATATTGATATATTAATATAATATTATTATTAGTTAATAAGTCTATAAATTTTCAATTTAAATAATAAATAATTAAATAAATAAGTAAAAATAAAAATTAAATCTACAGAATTTCTTTTTTGGTAAAAAAAGAAAGAAGAAAAAAATTGAAAAAGAAATAGAAAAAGAGGGAAGGGGTAAAAAAAGAAGATGAATTCAAAGATGGAGAGAGCGATGTCAAAGATGTTGTTGGAAGTAGTAACAG
>Ga0228627_1000839_pt1 | contig 17654 bp, 18 predicted proteins | sample 33DmetaG_FD_190483 | JGI IMG/M metagenome (GOLD analysis project Ga0228627, IMG submission 190483) | Seawater microbial communities from Monterey Bay, California, United States - 33D | ecosystem: Environmental > Aquatic > Marine > Coastal | place: USA: California | collected 2016-09-28 | reverse complement strand
AACCAAATAGATAGAATTTTCAGTCATAATAATATATTCCTTACCCACTTTATATATTTTTGAAATGGGACTTGTGTATTCTTCCTCATTTTTTACAAGAAGTTTCTCTTGAGTTTCTTTTACGCCAATTAATACCGCTTTTTCAAGCGAATCTGTCCAATAATCCATCATTACTGGTTTATCTTCAACAATGGCTAACTTCATAGCATGTTGAAGGGTAACTGCTTCGGGTAATCTGTACCCGTCCGGGTTAGTGTTATTATTGGATGCATCTGTGAATGTTGACATATTTAAATGATTATATTAATATTATAAAGTAATACTTTAAATACTTATTTGTAAAAAGATATTTTTCTATAGTATTTATGTATATTAGAATGAATTACACAGATTCATCTATATTGGATATTACCAAATCGTATATATCCACGATAACTCAATTTATAGAGGCTTTCTTACAAATATCATTTGAACCTAATGCAATGCCATCAGTTGAACAATATGATTGTATGTTATATATAGGAATTAACCTAATATATCGTGTATATAAATATGGCTTACTAAAATTTAATAATATGAAAACAGCCGAATATTATTCTCAAAAAGCACATGTGTTTTTTGTTGAATATACAGAACAGATTTATAATCGTGAACTATCATTTAATATAAACCATAATGACGCAATTTTGTTTATTTATAAAAAAACTATTTTTGACTTTGATAACATAGATTCAAAACAAGGGAATGATAAAGTGGTAAATATGTTCTCATTAAAAGAATCAAATGAAGTAATGACAAGTATAGAAAAATGTATATCTCATTTACAACAGTTACATGTTTTTATCAATCAACTTGTACAATGGAAACATAACGGTCTTACAACTAATAATCGTATTTATATATGTAAAGAATATCTACAAAAACTGTTAAAAAATATAGAATTTATTGAAACGATAACATCCCATTTAGAATATATTTGTAACGATAGAAAATTATCATTTTCAAAATATTGTATCTTTTTGGATGAGACGGTTGATTTATTACATTCTAAAACGTGTAATCATAAATTAAATAAGAATGATATTATTATTAAGAAATATTATACAGATTCTGCATATATTCAAGAAAAAATAGATAATAATCAATTAAAAGAACTTGTATTATGGTTATATTCACCTACAATTGAAAATATAAAATAATATATAATCAATCAAATAATAACTTGTCAATAGTTGTTTTAACACAGAACATATGATGTAAGATAATACCTGATAGAAATAAGAAAAATAATATGATAAAATAATTATATTTTGGTATTACTAAAGAAATTATAAAAGCTGCTAAAAAAGTAAATATAACATCCATAATTGCAATATTAAAAACCCTGTATGAATGTATTCCGGTATTCACTTCACCAAAAAAATCTTTATACTTACAGTACATTTAAATTATTATGATATTATTTTTACAGTTAATGAGAGATATTATTATTATAATATTCACATGTCATGATTACTTTTTTCTTTCTTAGTTTCATTTTTTTATCCTTAGTAACCGTAGTCTCATTCTGTACATATATCAAATGATATTCTTCATATAACATTTTTTTTATAAAGTCATAAACGAAATATAATTTTTCTTCTGTACAATTACCGACTATTAAACAACTACCTGTCCTGAAAATCATAAATGATACCTCTGTGTATTTTTTTGCATCACCCAGTTCATTCATTTTCATTGTTCTATCTTCTTTTACCAATTGTCCTCGTTGATGTATATTGTCAAACCCAATTTCATTATTGAAATAGAATTTACACTTTACTCCAGGATAACTGCATGGGTCATATGCGGTTTCTATACAATATTTATCACTCCTTAATATAGAATAGAGTTTATCACGGTTGATAAAATATCCACAATTAAAATTTGAATTAATTAATACATTACTATCAGTAGTAGTTTTTGTATATTCAATCGGGGTATCAATATGAGGGGACAAATATTCTAACAGTTGTTTTTTTACCATATCTAAAATCGTGACATTTAAAATACCTGGTATTTCTAATTTACCTGTATTGAATACTTTAATGTGAATTTCGCGAAATGTTTTTTCATATTTAAACCGTATAATAATTGCAAAACAATTATAAAACGCATTTTTTACTTTTCCACGACAATTCATAATATCCTTTTTAGACATGCCTACTGTAATTTTTCGTTCGTCTTTATACTTAATTCTTCTGGCGGTTGGATTATTTAATTGTTTTACTATATTTTCTGTATAATATGGAATATTGGTAATCCGTTCAGTGTAAACATTAAATTCTTCTTCACTATTGCATACTATTTTCATTTGTTTTTTTACTATTCCATTTTTTGGTGTACCATAATCAATTATTGGTAATTTCCAAAATATATTTTCAATATCAATGGGTTGATTCAAAAATAAAACTTTTGTTGTAGTTGAAATATATAATTCTTCACATTCTGGAGCTTTTAAATCTTGAATAGTAGGCGATTCATTTATATCTTTATGATTTACACTATCAATTATATCACTATCTCCTGTCATTAGGAACGAATTCCATTCATCATCTATTGACATATTTACCTTCTTTATATTGTACCTGTACACTTCTTTATATTGTATTATATAACTATTTTATTATCAATTTTTTAGAATTTATCATAAAAAATTGATAACTCCCTATGTCATATATTATAACATAAATACATACAATCATGGGACGATTTTACAGTGGCGATATTGAAGGGAAATTTTGGTTTGGGATTCAAGACAGCAATGATGTTGAGAATTTGGTAACTATTACAGGAAATACCGAATATTCTTGGCACGCGTGCAATTGTGTAGCCGAAATAGAAGACGATGATTATTGTAGACAATGCTATGGTTCCAAAGAAGAACATATTGAAGCAGCAATAGAAGAAGAAGAGTATGAAGATAAATGTCTATATTATGAAGAATGTTCTCACGGATATAGTCTGGATAAAGAAACCCATTATGAAGAATTAGTTGCGAATATGGAAAACTTGAAAAAAGAAATCCCAGAAGGAGTTATCAAATTCTTTGAAAATATTGAACAAAACGATAAAATATTGGATGCTTTTACAGGAGTGTTTAATGATACGAATAAACATATTGGTGAAAAACCTGAAGATGATAAAGAACGAACGAAATTATTTGTGTTAATTGCAAGATATACATTGGGTTATCAAATAGAATATTGTTTACGAACAACCGAATCTTGTAATATTAATTGTGAATATTAATCTTATTTCTACACTTTTATCTCTGTAAAATTGAAATGAAAATAATAACTTTATATAATATATATCATTTTTTATTATTATGTTTTCATGGTTATCTAATAAATTTGGTTTTTCCAAAAAAACATCCACACCACCACCAAAACAAGCAGCACCTAAATTGGTTACTATATTTGATTCAGTTAGTTACTTGTCACCAGATGGCGAAAAAAACTCTCCTATAGATTTTGAATCAAAACCAAAAAAACGAAAACGAAATCCAAAGTCTTGGAGTAAACAAACAAGAGTTAATAATCAAAAATCAATTGTACGAGCATCAGCTCGTTTACGTAATGATGTTGCTACTACTCTTGGATTACATACACCCAAACCATTAACTCCAATAGTATCAATTAAAAATGGGTCTAATTCAACTGGAACAAAGTCTATTTTAAAAAAGCGAGAACGGCAATCTGCTGGTAGCAATAAAACTAAAAAAATACAAAAACGGAAATAGCTACATATGTTTCATGTAATTGATTATATTATCGCAATCCGTACCATCCATGTGCATAATTACTTCTATATCACGTAAATATTTGGGGGTTATCTTTTCAGGATGATTACGAACAATATAGTTGTAATATTGCTTTATAATGGTTTTTTTGTCAACATTATATGTTATGCTAATATCGTGTATATATTTTTGAATATCATCACTACTTATATCTTCAATTATTTCTTTTAATTTTATCCATATACTGGTTGTTATAATATTTGATTCAATGCCATTTCCATTTTGATGCAACTGAATAAAATTAATCATACTACGGATATCTGAGTTGTGCATTTTTTGTATTTGTTCTATCGTTTCCATTGTAATCTCTAACTCTTCATTATTTACAATTTCTTGGATAAACTGATGGATTGAATTAGTCGGTAATTGGTTAAACCGTATACATATAAACTCATTTTTTAATGATTCATCTACCTTACTTATATAATTACATATTAAACAATACCTCACATTAAATGTTGATGTTTGTAATAAATATTTCAATGCATGCTGAGCATTTTTTGTCATATAATCAACTTCATCTAATATTACAAACTTTATCCCATTACTAAAAAAACTATTCGTTTTCACAAATTGAAATATTTGATTTCTTATTATATCTATACCGCGTTCATCTGATGCGTTCAAGTGGATTACGGACCCTTTACTATCTGGATTATATTTTACATTATATTCATTTATTAAGTTTATTATTGTCGTCGTTTTTCCCGTACCAGGTGGACCATAAAACATCAAGTTTGGAAAATATCCACTTGATAATATATTATTGAATATTGTGCGATTTGTTTCATCTAATACTATATCATCAAATTTTGTTGGACGATATTTTTCCACCCAAGGAATATTTTCACGTGTATTATTCATATGATTAATACATATGTATAAGTTTTATATTATTCAAATACTATCTTATAATAAAATTGATTTACGTATATTTCAAAAATTATTTTTATAATATCTTAATATAATGGCTGAACCTGGACGTTTAGACCTTATCCTTGGTTCTATGTTTTCTGGAAAAACCACCAGGTTAATCGAGCTATATCATGAATTCAAAAACAAAAACATTAATGTCGTTGCTATTAATTTTGCTGATGACACCAGATATCATGATACTATGTTATCTACACATGATAATGTGATGATTCCATGTATCCAATGTCATAATCTTAATGAAATTATTGATAATGAAAATATTAAAAACAGTTCAGTCGTTTTAATCAATGAAGGACAATTCTTCCAAGACATTTTTGAAGCATCTGTTAAACTCGTTGAAACATATCATAAACATGTTGTTATATGTGGTCTTGACGGAGATTTTAAAAGAATTAAATTTGGTAGAATATGTGATTTAATTCCATTATGTGATTCAATTATAAAATTACAAGCTAAGTGCAATTGTGGTAAAGATGCTATATTTTCACATAGAGTTACAAATGAACTTGCACAAGTTGTCATTGGTTCATCTAATTATATTCCATTATGTCGCACCTGTTATTTAGATATTAATAATTTATCAACAAATAATTGTGAAGGTTGTAATAATCGCGTATTATCTAATAATACAGAACCCTTTATTGAAAATAAAGTTATTTGTAATGATTGCATTGATACTAATTTAGATGATGGAATATTATATAACTGTTGCAATATATGTGACAAATATTATTTTGCAGCTGCTGATGATACAAACGATTATGAAGAATATTACGACGGAGATGTATGTTATTTGTGCTTGCCAGGTATTATAAACAAACCACAATTCAACAATATTAATGAACCCCTATTTAATTTAAGTTATTGTAGTGATTCTGATTAAAATAAATATATTTAAATATATTATACGAATATTATATGAATATTAATAGTCATGAAGATAGCAATTCTCTATTTAATGATTTTTTAAGTAATTCTTCATCTATATCATACGTCGCATCTGGTGCAGGTGGAATCGGTTTGGAAGTATTAAATATAGATAATAAAACCTATAATATATTATCTACCAATAATGCAAATGTTGTTTGTTCAAAATTATTTATAAAGATTCTTCCCATTTCTAATGTAGAACCAATTAAAGAAATTATACGGTATTCTTCAGTATCGGTATATTCTTCATTATCTACACAATTCATTGATGAAGTTAATTTACAAAATAAAATTTATAAAATCTCTAACTTTGGATTAGAAGCTATATGTCCTCCGATTATTAACGCACAAATACATGATAATGATATTACTGAAAAATTTATAGATTTATTAATAGAAAAACCAGATAACAATAGTGGTTCTATTAAAAATGGTTTATTATCTACATTGAAAGAACGGATTAAAAATAATAGTGATATTCGGTTGGGAGTTATTGCTATGGGATTTACTGAAAATTATATGACATTACATAATGCAATGAAAACGTACCCAAAAGTAAGAACAGATTATTTTAAAAAATTAGCAGTATATGAATTAATTCGGTTATATGATTTGGGTTATTTACATGGTGATTTTTCACTTTCTAATATATTAATTAATCCTGATTATATTTATACTGGAAAAACTGGTGAAAACGATAAAGGACGGGCTATGTTAATAGATTTTGGTGCATCATTTTCTGTTCCAAGAACAAATGGTACTGTTCTCAGTATAAAAGATAAGATAAACGTAATGTTAGATACTCCAGTGCCATATTTGAATAATATTATTCCTCGCACATTTTCATCAAATAATTGGACTTGGTTGGTTTCATTTTCCAGTATTCTTTTGCTTCCTGATATATTAGCGATGATAACCAAATTATTCAGCAGGATTGGTAGTCATAATCGTATAATGATAACGATGATTAAACTTGAATATCCTGATATATACAATCAAATCATAGAATACAACAATGATTTGGATTATATATATGTTGGTGGAAATGCATCAGTTTTTAAATTACCATTCACTGAAAATGGTAATACTACAGTATATAATGGACCATCAAAAATTATAAATAATGATACTGAAGAACGTGATATTGATAAAAACGATATTGATGAAATGAAAGCGATATTTAATCCCCGTAATTTAGATATTAAATCTATAGGAAACAAATATTTACATACATTAAAACTTATGAAGAAACCAAAATTAATCAAAAAAGGTGGTAGAAAACGAAAACATATTCGTCATAAAAAAACGAACAAACGTAAACACAAAAACTGTAAAAATAAAACGAAAAGAACTGGTCGTAGGTAAATTGAAAACCACATAAAATATTTTAACAAACAATATAAACATTTTTTTTTGATATTATCAATATTAGAATGAATTCTGTTATTGATACACCTGTAAATACTACAACCGACGATACTGTTATTACCAACGATGTGAAAAAAAAGAGAGGAAGAAAAAAAAAAGAGACTACACTGGTTACAGAGGAACCTAAGATTCCTAAAAAACGTGGACGCAAACCAAAAGGAGGCAAGCTTATTAACGCTCCTATAAATAATAACAATGATAGTATGTCTATTTCAAATATTATTCTACATTTGAAATGTTCTCTTACGGACTTAAATGACTATCATAATGCAGATAATAATAATATAATAATTGACCCAATAGAATATATAGCAAATCCTCCACCAACCGTTGTAGCATACAATAATAATGAACAAATGTTTTCTCAATTTGGTTCCGTAGATAATAATAATAATGATATGCAAACTGAGGATAGTAATAATTTTGATAATACAAAAATATTAGAACATACTTGTTCTAAATGCAAATCAGTAATTCATGATACAGATACCGAAATATCATCTACGACGCCAGTTGATGATAGTAATATGAAAGATATTAATATGAAGTTAAAACAAATCAAACTACAGTTATATCAAAATAGTAACCCCGATAAAAAGTCTGCATGCTTTTGGTGTACATATGATTATGACAACCAACCTTGTTATATACCTAAACATGAATATAATGGAGAATTGTCTGGTTATGGCTCTTTTTGTCGCCCAGAATGTGCAGTTGCCTATTTATTAAAAGAAAATATTGATGATTCTATTAAATTTGAACGTTATCATTTTTTGAATAAGGTTTATAGTCAAATTTATAATTTTAAGAAAAATATTAAACCTGCACCTGACCCACATTATTTACTTGATAAATTTTATGGAAATCTTAATATTCAAGAATATCGTAAATTAATGAAATCTGAACATATGCTTTTAGTTATTGAAAAACCTATGACCAGAATATTACCTGAACTTCATGATAATACAGATGATATGGAAAATACCGGCATTCATGGTTCTAAGGGCACATTATCTAAACAATCTGGTGTTTATAAAGTCAAGCGAGAGAGTGAAAAACAAAAAGGTCCTACGAAAAATGAAATTATGAAAGAAAATTTTGGATTCTAAAATGTTTATGTATGTAGAAAATATATAAACATTTTATAACTAATAATATATATTAAGTATGTCAACTACTATTTCTTGTTCTTTAATGGGTGGTCTTGGTAATCAATTATTTCAAATATTTTCTACATTGTCATACGGCATTGATAATGATTATATTGTTGTATTTCCACATACAGAAACATTAACTACTGGAACTGCACGACCTACTTATTGGAACTCCTTTTTACATAATCTTGAAAAATTTACTACTAACAGTGCAAGAATTAAATATACAAACACAGACCTACAAAAGTTTCCTATGTATAAAGAAAAGAGTTTTATATATAATTGTATACCTCAATTTAATAACCATGCAGAAGTTATGTTATATGGTTATTTTCAAAGTTATAGATATTTTCAAAATAACGAAACAAATATTTTTTCATTAATTAAACTTGAGTCTCAACTACATGATATTAAACATGAATATCGTAATTTATTTGATGCTACAAATACTTGTGTAAGTATGCATTTTAGAATTGGTGATTATAAAAATATTCAGCATATGCATCCTATATTACCTTACGAATATTATGAAGCGTCTATTAAAAAATTATTAGATGATACAAATAATAATTGTTTCCGTGTATTATATTTTTGCCAAGACACTGATAATACTATTGTTGAATCATTTATTAAACGTCTTAAAAATAAATTTAATTCTATTGAATTTATTAAAGTTAATGACAATATAGTAGACTGGAAACAAATGCTAATAATGAGCTGTTGCAAATACAATATTATTGCTAATAGTACATTTAGTTGGTGGGGAGCCTATTTTAATCAAAATAAGGATAAATTTGTATATTATCCATTTCAATGGTTTGGACCTGCGTTAAACCACAGTGTCAGTCATTTATTCCCATTATCTTGGCATCAAATATCATATAATAATTATTTTATAAAAAATTGATTTATATATATATCCAGTATTTGTAGTATAATACTGCTGATATCTATAAGATGCCTGACTACGAAGAAACATACAATGCTGTTATGTCATTACCTTGCGTTCAACGCCTTATAAAGAAAAATAAAAAATTACGTAAAGAAAATAAATCTCTTCGTAACTTAATTCAATTATTACCTGAATTTCGTAATCAACCTTGTTCTATTAATAATGATTCTTCTACTTCTGTTCCTATTAAAATTGAAAAAAAAACACAAAATGAGACTACGCAAGTAAATTTACCTCTTGGAAACATTGATAGCGAGGTTGAGATTGTAGTACCAACTGTTGATTTCAAAGAAAATATTGTTTATGATATTATTGAGGAATCTTCGGAAACTACTGCAGAAGAAGAAGAAGAAGATTTTGGAATAGACAATGAAAGAGTAGAAACTCTAATAAAAGAGGATGAATCGAGACTATACCTTTTTAAAAGATTGGAAAAGGAAGTTGAAGAAGAAGAAGAAGAAGATAAAAATGCATTTGAATGTGATGACTGTAACTGTAAAGGTACAAATTGTTATGAGCAACTTGGATTAACTAAAGAAGAAAGTGTTATTTATATGGATTTAGGTGAACCAGACCGTTGCGAAGATTGCTTTGACAAGTGGAAGAATACCAGTGATGCCGCTGATTATTTGAAACAAACTGAAGAATCTGCAGAGGAGGAAGAGGAAGATGAGGAAGAGGAAGAAGAAGAAGTAGAGGAGGAAGAAGAAGAAGAAGTAGAGGAGGAAGAAGAAGAAGAAGTAGAGGAGGAAGAGGAGGAAGAGGAAGAGGAGGAGGAAGAGGAAGAGGAGGAGGAAGAGGAGGAAGAGGAGGAGGAAGAGGAGGAAGAGGAGGAGGAAGAGGAGGAAGAGGAGGAAGAAGAAGTAGAGGAGGAAGAGGAGGAAGAGGAAGTTGAAGAATCTGCAGAGGAAGAGGAAGAGGAAGAGGAAGAGCTTGAGGTCTTTGAAATTACCATCAATGGCACAGAATATTATACAACAAATGAAAATAATGGTGTTATTTATGCGGTAGACGCAGATAGTGATGTGGGCGATGAAATCGGTAAATTTGTAAATAAAAAACCAGTATTTTATTAAAAATAAAAATTCAATATATTTGTATAAGTAATAAAAATATATCATTATTTACGACGTCTTCTCGTATTTTTTTTAGAACGACTCTTATGTTTTTTTGTACCACCAGAAATTCTTCTTTTTTTACTCTCCTCATGCTTTTGTAATTTATCAACTAATAATAACAATAAATTATTTATATCTGTATCTCTATTGATCTTAATTTTTTCTTGACCAGAAGTGTCATACATTTCAACCGAATAACGTTTTTTCTTAGCTGCATTCTTTTCATTTTGTCCATTTATCTCTGTTTTTATTGTAATTAAGGAATCTATTACATTATTATTTTGTACATATATATCTTTACTCCATTGAATAATTACTCCAACTAATTTATTACTTAATGTACTCAAATTTTTCATAGAGTCCAATAAACGACTTTTATCTATAGATGTAATATTACTATCAAAATATTTTTTTTTTAAATTTTTTATTATATCTTCTACTTCATCTGGTTTATCCTTTTCAACTTTTAAAATATGTGTCATGAAATGACTTGAAACTTCTGTACTTATAGATATTTCATTCGTAGACCGTGTTTGTTGGTCTAATTGTTTATATCCTACATTTTTGGATGGATTACTTGGACCTTCTTCCAATTTTTGTGTATATTCAGTTTCAGTTTCTTCCATATTACTCAATGAAAATATTTGACGGTCTTTGTCAACAGCCCAATCTTTTTTGTCAGTTACATTGCGGTTATTAATCAAATATTCTAATTTATTACCCAAACTATCTCCCATATATGGACAATAAATACTGGATTTATTCTTATCGTTAATTTCACCATCAATTAAATCTATCATAAAATAAACTTCTCTTGTTGGTTTATTGGATTCACCCATATTTATATAACTAATACCAGTATTAATAAAGGCATTTATACTACTGTATTTATCTTCTTTTTTTACTGCAGTTTCCTTCTCTTTTGGAGGTACATCAGTGGGGTCTTCTTCTTCCTCTTTTTCTATTTCCTCCTCTTTTTTACTATTAATATATGCATTATATACATTGTCTAATAATTTATAGAATTGTTCAGGACTACCGCTATCCTTTACTCTATTAGTTACTATATTAATTAGTTTTTGTAAATATGTATTTGAAGAATTACGTAAAGGTTCAACAAATCCAAGCATAGTAGTCTTAAATTTACGAAATGGTATTGGTTGTGTCTGTTCCTTAAATAATTTGTTGCTATCTAAATTACTTGTAAATATTTTTTTTGGATGGAATTCATCGTGTTCGTTCATATTATATGCTTTGTCATCTGCCCATTTTTTTAATTTACGATATTCAATAAAAATTTTCTGATATACCGGATGATTTAATATATCATTTAACCATACTGTTTTTTTTACAGTATATATTTTTCCACCGATTGTTAAATAAGAAAAATAATGTGTGTGAAATGGATTAAACCAAAATGGACGCGTGGATTTTTGATTCTGTATATATTCATATGAAGTTTGTATATCATTAATCACTGGGAATTTTGTTGGAAATAATATTTCTAACATTGTTTTTATATTCTTACGTGTAATACGTTCTCGTTCCACATATTTTGGGTCGGCATAATATTTTGTATTTGTGTCTTCATCCAGATCAGGACCTGATAATATAGCAGCCCATTCAGTGTAATCAGTTTTATTACTTGATTCATCACTTTTAGTACTTGGTTCATCACCTCCACCCTTTTTTCTTCCTCCAGTATTACTGGTCAATGTACTGATTGAACTACCATCTGTAACTATACTCATATCATCATCATCTTTTTCTGCATCTTCAGTATTATAATCTTCTTCATCTTCTTCATCTTCTTCATCTTCTTCATCTTCTTCATCTTCTTCATCTTCTTCATCTTCAACTTCCTTTTTTTTATTTTCCTCAACTTCGGTAAGTGGTACAAAATCGGGGTCTTTTTCTTCAGGGACCTCTTGTTTGGGTTTATAATAAGGTCTTAATATATCAATAAAATATTTCTGATTAAAAAAGAAGTTCACTCTATCATGATAATTCATATAATTTAATCTGGCTATAGGATATTCAATCTCCGATGTAAAAAAAGGAATATTTGCTAAGGTCATTTTTGTAGTTGTTTCATCATCAGCTGATTTTGGAATATGTAACATACTACGATTAAACTCCACCATTTCATCTTTACTATTGGTGACATTAGTATAAATCATTACTTTTAACTTTTCTACTTCAAATTCAACTTGTTCCATGTATTGTTCTAATTATATTATATGCATAATTTAATCTATATAATATAACGATTATTCAACTTCCAAATTAAATCTTAAAACTTTCAAGTTCATTGTCTTTATTCTGTTGTTTTGCTTTTTCAAGTACCTTTTTTGCCTTAGTAATTTCTTCATCTGTTACATTTTCCATATTCTCATTTTCTTCTAATATAGTTAAATGATGGTCTTTGAATTCTTCTGGCAATACACAAAACATACTTTCTTCATCAAATAAAAAATCACTTACAATTATAAAACAACCCATTATAAATAACGCGATGTATATATCACGTGTACCCATCCATGCAATTGTAAAAACAAGTACATATTTGCTAAATGTATACTTCAAATAAGATTCCATTGTTTTACTTAATTTAATATTAACAAAACGTGATACAATGTTTAATGTAATAATCATAACACCTGCAAATATCTTACTACCATTTAAAGCTTGCACATGTTCATGTATATATTTTAAATATGAAGAATTAGTAATACTATTTTTTTTTTCAACCATTATACATTATTATTACATTTAATTTATTCATATTACTTACATTGCGAACATGCTGATTCTTTGACATTGTCTTCGTCTCTGGAAAATTTTGAAAATAATTCTTTCTCAGTTTGTAACCGATTTTCAATTATTGAAAAATTACAACTCTCATCACATACATTACATGTATGCTCAGCAAATTCTACGTTTGGGAAAATATGTTTCACCATATCTGGTTTGACTTCACTACCTTTACTTAATAATTTTTTACCTTTACAGTTTTCTTTACGAAAATCACTAACTGTAGTCATACCTTCTTTACGATTTGTCATACCTTCTTTGCCTTGTTCCTCATCTTCCACTTGATTATTTGTTTCATCTTGTTCTTTCTTTGTATCTGCTGCATATACATCACTTAATGATGACATGTTTTCTTGTAATTGTGATTTCTTTTTATCACCATCTTGAATTTGTTTGTCACCCTGAGTTGGGTTAGATAATGCCTCTTTTTTGGAAGCTTCAAAATTTTCAAATAATTTATCCATCACATCATCAGTATTTAGCATACTTTCAACAAAATCACTTTGATAGTAAACAATAACTAATAAACACAATACTAAACCCATATATTTATCTAAACTGGTGTAAAATAACACAATACAGATTGCGAATATTTTCCCTAAAATGGTATTACTCATGTTTACAAATTCTTTTGAATAGGACAACAATGTAATAATCAGGATGATTGGAATAAATTGAGCAACAGTAGTTTTCATGATAATATATATTTACTTGTTATTTTTATTAATCGTTTTTCGGGATTTCAATCTCTTATTTGGGGTTGATTTCTTTGAAATAAAATCTATGTATTTTTTAAGTAATAGAGATATTTTTATAAATGTCAAGTTTAATATCATATGCAAGTACATGGAATAATGATAAGAATGAACAACACAAGCGTAAACCATCGGCTATGCGACGTACATATAAGAAACCACCAGTCCATGATGATGTAAATGAGGAAAATGAAGAACATAACCCAACATCTTTAGACAATGTTCAAAATATGAATGAAAATAAAAATAAAAGGGTAAATGAATTGTTAAATAAAATGAGCACTGCAAGTGAACCATTAGAATCAAATAAAATGGGTCAATTCACACCTATGTCTCCTCCATCTGTACAAGTAAAAATGGATAACGAGAACCAAGCATCTTCCAGAGAATATGTTCCACCACCACCTTCATATTTAACTGCATCAAATGCAATGAAATCAGTTTATGGTGATTCTACTCAGTATAAGGCAAATGATAAAACTGCTGAAATATACAACGATTATAGCAAAAGTTATCAACCACCTTCTCGTATGAAAACCACACAACCATATTATGCTAACATGGGCATAAGCAGTCACAATAATGATAATAAATTATTAGAAAAAATCAATTATATGATACACATGTTAGAAGAACAACAACATGAAAAAACCAATAATATTACCGAGGAATTCTTATTATATACGTTTTTGGGTGTATTTGTTATTTATGTTCTTGACTCGTTTGCTCGTAGTGGCAAATATATACGTTAATTGAGGTAAGGATAAACAACATAATGATATCTTATATATATCATTATATAACAATGATGCATGTTGCATGTGGTATTATGTATATGCCAGATGATACAATATTGATGGGACTTCGTAGTAAAAATGGACCCAACCCCTATTATTGGGAATTTCCAGGAGGACAGCTTGAAGATGGCGAAACATTAGAAGAATGTTTACAACGGGAATGGACGGAAGAGTTAAATCTACAGATTTCTATAGACCGTTTGCTATATACAACTATACATAAAGATATTTCCTGTCATTTTTTTGTAGGTAAAATTCAAGACATAGAGAACCTAAGAATTAATGTTCACGAATATATCGGGTTTTATCCCAAAAACGCACTTTATCGGTTAAGATTGTTTGAAGGAGACGATAAAATTGTTGATTTATTAGACTAATATGAAGCTTCGTATAGAGTTAAATGGAGAACCTGGATATACGTAATTGTAACTGTAATATGACATGTTTATTGATTGCACTGGGGCGTTTTCTTGTGTGAAATATGCATGAACTGTTTCATTATGACCAATGTTCTCAATATTGAGAACTTTATAATCAGCATTTTGATGTATTATATGTCGTAATACATGTAAAAACCCAATATAAAATAAATGTCCGTCCCTACAATTTTGTATACTCGCTACAAGTGATAATGTTTTTGATTCATACTCATCATTATATTGTTTTACATCCTTTAGAAAGTAAAACCCCAATATATCTTCATCTCGGTATAAACATCCAACATATAATTGTTTTTTCTTTACTTGTAGTGTTATATTTCCAATGTCGGGGAGAACCATGATATCAAACATTCGTGTTTTTTGCTCTATATACGTATTATACGTGAAAAAATCAACATACTTGGTCATTGTATTGGGCGTCAATAAACGTATATTATAAGTAGGTTTCATACGAATTATTTTTTTGTTATTTAAATTGTATGTATAAGCCTTATATGTAATTAATGGACGAATCCCTGCATAATGTTCTCCTTCCTTTTTTAATAAACTACATTGAATATTGTTATTGTATACTCGTTGATTATATTCATGGGTTTGTACCAAGTTTCTGCTTAATTTTATAGAATCATGTTCTCGGTGTACACATAAAAAGTCCATAAAATACACGGGAATTTGTGTATACACCTCTTCTGTATTCGTTGGTCGTATATACATCTGTACCATTCTTGATGTTATGCATCCCAAAACCTTATTTAATTTCACAATTTCCACTTTTGTTGTAGGTTCTTGAGATTTTACTGTATATTCTGGAACACTATATGTTGATAAGAATGATACAGCATTTTGACCCGTATGTAAGCCGTATATATCACTTGCTTGTACCATATAATCTACACGTTCTCCAATTACATAGTTTTCTTGCAGTAATTTGGTGACATCTTTTATTGTTGACATATTTTCTTCATCCATATGAATAGTCTTTACATGAATATCATCTATATATTTTGTTTTATAGGGTCCATTTTTTTGCACAACAAACGGAACTTTGTAGAATGACCGTATGTAATCATATGTGTGAAATACTGGTTGGTTATTCCAAAATGGGTATTTTATTTTGATAATTGCCCATATGAATATAAACAATGTTGTAAATATAACTAAAATATATTGGACTATCATCTTCTAATATATTTTGCGAAAAGTCTTTTGACTGGAATACGATAATACGATTATAATGGACGTTCTAATATATACAAATATTGATTCTTATCTCCATTACTATCTTTCATACTCACCTTACCATGTTTTATAAACCCGTTTTCACTTGCTAATTTTAAAATGGTATCCATCTTTTCCATGTATATATGTGTTTCATTTTGACGTAGATTGTCAGTTTCCATATCAATAAATGTCTCTTTCACCTCTACTACCAATTCATCATTATTATTAGGTATCTCACAAGAACATTTATACTTATAATCACTAAATGAAGCGGTGGATGTTATCATTCGTTTATCATTTATATTGTGTGACTCATTTATTGCATCCTCTGCTGGAATCATTTTTGTAAAATTGTCTGTATCTACTAAATGTAACATTAAATACGAATTTGGTTTCATCCAAAAATAACAATTACGGAAAAATTTCTTTTTATCTTCTAATTGATATATCGTGAAATAAGTACACAATATATGTGTAAATGTTGATTTTTCAAACTGCATTGAGTTTAATACGTCTCCGTATACATACTCCGCGTCTGGATATTTTATTTGGGCATATGTTAACATTTCTTTGGAATTATCAATGCCATATACATCATACCCAGCTTGTGTTAATTCATTCACTACATATCCGGTTCCACAACCAACGTCTAAAATATTACTATGTTGTACTGTTGGTTCTGTCATTTCTACGAAATTAATTAGCTCATCTTGAGAACGGGTTGCCGTTTCGTGCAATGAATCATAAATATCCACATAAAACTCATCTATACTCTCTTTTCCATATTTATACACAAATGGTTCTTGCTGTGTAAAACCATCTTGATTGTTACGATTATATAACCTTTTTGAAATAAATACTAACACGGTTATAATGGCTATAATGAGAACCCATCGTAAAAAGAATAAATTAGGATTATTTGAGGTCAATATTGTATAAAAATCATCTAACATTGATTTATTATATAATTCGGTATATAATAAAACTATAATATAAATATTTATTGATTCCGTAATTGTGTTCGGGTGTGATTAAAAAATCGGTCATTTCCTATCGCTGTATCTACTAAATTAGGATGAGGGGCGGTATTAAATAGGGGCATTGCAAATAAATCGGGATGTGGTTGTACAGATGGCTTTGCAACAACCGATACATTATACAAATCACTTGCAGAAGAGGGTACATATACAGATTGATTTGCACCGTGTTGTAATGCAAATGTTTGATTACGCAATACAGTTTCTACGTCCACGTTTCGTGTAAAT
>Ga0228627_1000830_pt1 | contig 17740 bp, 14 predicted proteins | sample 33DmetaG_FD_190483 | JGI IMG/M metagenome (GOLD analysis project Ga0228627, IMG submission 190483) | Seawater microbial communities from Monterey Bay, California, United States - 33D | ecosystem: Environmental > Aquatic > Marine > Coastal | place: USA: California | collected 2016-09-28 | reverse complement strand
CTACCAAATCTCTGGTAGAGATGAAAGCAAACGGAGAAAAAATTTCTATGTTAACAGCATATGATTATACCATGGCAAAAATTGTTGATGGTGCTGGAATAGATGTAATTCTAGTTGGAGACTCAGCGTCAAATGTAATGGCTGGTCACGAAACAACCTTGCCTATTACTTTGAATGAGATGATTTATCATGCTAGTTCGGTAGTAAGAGCGGTTGAGCGTTCTTTAGTTGTTGTAGATTTACCTTTTGGTAGCTATCAATCTGACCCTAAGGAAGCACTCCGTTCTGCAATTAGAATTATGAAAGAAAGTGGAGGGCACTCGATAAAAGTTGAAGGAGGAAAGGAAATTAAAGAATCGATTAAGCGAATTCTTAATGCAGGTATTCCTGTTATGGGTCATTTAGGTTTAACGCCACAATCTATCTATAAGTTTGGGACATATACCGTTAGGGCTAAAGAAGAAGAAGAAGCAGAAAAATTACTAGAAGATGCGTTAATGCTTGAAAGACTAGGCTGCTTTGCTTTAGTTTTAGAAAAAGTTCCTGCTGCTTTAGCCGAAAGAGTCGCAAAATCGATTACTATTCCTGTTATTGGAATTGGCGCCGGAGGTGGTGTTGATGGACAGGTATTAGTAACGCATGATATGCTAGGAATGACTCATGAATTTCACCCTCGGTTTTTAAGAAGATACCTAGATTTATACTCAGAAATGACTACTGCTTTTGAAAGCTATATTTCTGATGTGAAAAGTAAAGATTTCCCTAGCGAAAAAGAACAATATTAGGGTTGTGAAAATTCTTCATTTAGACACAAATCATCCTACTTTACTAAAACAGCTTAATGCGGCTGGTTTTGAAAATCATGAAGATTATACTTCTTCTAAAAGTAAAATTGAAAAAAAGATTCACAATTATGACGGCATCATAATTAGAAGTAGGTTTTCTATTGATAAATACTTTTTACAACAAGCAAGCAAACTTAAGTTTATTGGTAGGGTTGGAGCAGGCCTTGAAAATATAGATTGCGTATTCGCCAAATCTAAAAAAATTAAACTTATTGCTGCTCCTGAAGGAAACAGAAATGCTGTGGGGGAACACGCATTAGGAATGCTACTCTCACTTTTTAATAAGCTCAACAAAGCAGATAAAGAGGTTAAGAAAGGTGTGTGGCTTAGAGAGGATAACAGGGGAGTAGAATTGGATGGGAAAACAATCGGCATAATTGGATATGGAAATACGGGGAAATCTTTTGCTAAAAAACTTCGTGGTTTTGATGTTACTGTTTTATGTTACGATATTAAACCATCTGTTGGTGATGAAAACTGCAAACAGGTTTCTTTAGGGGAGCTACAAAAAAAAGCTGATGTTGTAAGTATTCATGTTCCACAAACAGCTCTTACAGAAAAAATGATAAACACATCTTTTATCAAGAGTTTTACAAATAATTTTTGGTTGATCAATACAGCTCGAGGAAAATCTGTGGTAACAGAAGATTTGGTTTTGGGATTAAAATCTGGGAAAATACTGGGTGCAGGATTGGATGTCTTAGAGTATGAAAAATCCTCTTTCGAAAATCTATTTTCAGAAAATCTAATGCCTGATGCTTTTAAACATTTGGTTGTAGCTGAAAATGTATTGTTGTCGCCTCATGTAGGGGGATGGACTCAAGAAAGCAAGGAGAGATTAGCGCAAACCATTGTTTCTAAAATTAAGAAAAATTTTACTTCAAGTAAAATTTAACAAACTAAAGCCTTAATTTACAGTACTTTAGGTGTTATTCTTAAAAACCACCATCTCAAGAACATCCATCTTATAAAGAATTCAATGATTACAATAAAAGACATTAAATTAGCCAACAGAAACCTAAAAAATCATATCAAATGAAAATTCTATCAAACCATCCAACAGAAATATTAATCTTACTATTTTTGATTGTTACTTTTATGCAATCTGGAATTGACAAAATAACAGACTGGAAAGGAAATGTTGGATTTATAAAATCACATTTTAAAGGTTCTCCTTTAAAGAATAATGTACCGTTCTTACTCGCTATTATTTTAAGCATTGAAATAGTTGCTGGAATTTTTATGATAATTGGAACGTATCAGATTTACTCCTCTGGGCTAAAAGAAATTGCATTAATAGGTGTAGAGCTCTCTGCTGTTGCCTTAATTTTCTTACTTATTGGTCAACGTTTGGCAAAAGATTATGCAGGAGCGATGACGTTGGCGGTTTATTTTATTATTACTCTTTTTGGAGTTTTTCTATTGCATAGTTAAAAGTGATATAATAAAGATGCGGCATAAGAAAACTTGATTATAAAACTGTTTAAATCTTCTGTTTTGAGCGATTATATTTCTTTTGCCAGCCTTGTGCTTAAATAAGTTAAGAAAATTGCTTAAAAAGCCTTGTAGCCATTATTTTTGCTTTTTTATAACATAGATCAAAGAGGAATACTCAGAAGAAGCCCTTGCCTTCCAGTTTGAAACGAACCCCCTGTAAAGAGCACTCATAAAATTAGACTTTCCATTTTTATATTTTTCACTTAATAGAGAAACATAATAAGAATCAAATTTCATAGGGATTGTTTTTTCAACCAACATATGTTCTTTCAAAAAAAGACGATGAATTGATTGCTGAGAAAAATGCCACAAATGCCTAGGAACATCAAATGCTGCCCAAAATTCTTTATAATACTTTGCGTCATCACTCTTAAAATTAGGTACTGCAATAATCAATCTTCCGCAATCAGAAAGCATCGTATTTAGGTTTGAAATGTACTCTGATAAGTTTTCTACATGCTCTAGAACATGCCAAAGGGTTATTATTTCAAATTTTTTATTTGAAAACTTGGAAATATCTCTTTCAAGCACAATTCCTTTTTTTGCAGCAATAGTTCTAGCATCATTATTTGGCTCTGTGCCAAAGACTTTCCAAGAATTATTTTTACAAACTTTTAAAAATTCTCCTGTACCAGCCCCAACGTCTAAAATGTTCTTTTCTGGCCTAGTCATACTATTTTGTGTACGCAAGCTTTCATTAATTAATCTTAATTTATGCTTTAGTGTAATCTTTTTTACGGCTTGATATGCTTTGTCAAAAAAAGTTTTTTTGGAATCTGTGTGAGAAATATAATTCTTACTTTTATAATAATTAAATAGGTTTTTAGGAACTGGTTTTGTTACCAACATTTTATACTCTTCGTTAAACATAACACTATATTCCTCTCCTGAAACAGTATGGTCTTTACAATTCAAATACGGTTTTAAATTTTTAAAGAAGTCTGTTTTTTGTGACATATAAATTATATTGTTCCACGAGGAACATTTGATTTTTTAAAAGAAACTACCGCCCCATATAAACCAATAAAACCGAAATATCGCTTGGCGAAACCCCACTTATTCTGCTAGCTTGTGATATTGTTGTTGGTTGAATCTTACTTAGCTTTTCTTTCGCTTCATGAGACAAGGAGTTTACTTTGCCATAATTAAAAGATTGAGGAATAATGACGTTTTCAAGCTTGTTTAACTTGTCTGCATTAGATTTTTCTTTATCAATATATCCAGAGTATTTTAAATGAATTTCTACTTGCTCTAGAATCGTTTTATCTATATCCTCTTCCAAATAAAACGCTTGAAGAGCGTCTAGTTCTTGGAAATCTGTTAATGAGAGTTGTGGGCGTGAGGCAATTTTATAAAGCTTTACAGATTGGTTAATAAGAGATAAATCCTTTTTCGCTAATATTGGGTTAATTTGATCCTGAGTAACGCTAGTTTGTTGAAGGAACTTAATTAATTTTTCTGTTTTTTGGATTTTTGAATTTACTTTTTCTAGGCGATCCTTAGAGGCTAATCCAATTTTAAAGCCGAGAGGTGTTAATCTTATATCTGCATTATCTTGTCTTAACAAAGTGCGATATTCTGCCCTAGAAGTAAACATTCTATAAGGCTCTTCTGTTCCCTTGGTTATTAGATCATCTATCAAAACCCCTATATAAGCTTCATTCCTTTTTAGAATAAATGGAGCTTTTGCCTGAACTTTAAGTGCTGCATTAACTCCAGCCATAAGGCCTTGGGCAGCAGCTTCCTCATAACCGGTTGTACCATTGATTTGACCAGCAAAGAAAAGGTTATCAATCAGTTTGGTTTCTAAAGAATGTTTTAATTGTGTTGGAGGAAAATAATCATATTCGATTGCATATCCATATCTAAAAAACTTCACGTTTTCAAATCCTGGAATAAATCGAATTGCCTTATCCTGAATGTCTTCGGGCATAGATGTTGAAAAGCCATTAACATAAATTTCAACTGTTGTCCACCCTTCAGGTTCAACAAAAACTTGGTGCCTGTCTTTTGAAGCAAATCTGTCAATTTTATCCTCTATAGAGGGGCAATATCTGGGTCCTGTAGATTGTATTCGACCATTAAACATTGGAGACCTATCAAAACCATCCCTTAGCACATCATGTACTTTTGAATTTGTGTGAGTTAGATAACAAGACCGTTGTTTAACTAAAGGCTTTGTGTCTAAATAAGAAAAAGTTTCCGTGTGTTCGTCTCCTGGCTGCTCTTCCATTTTTGAATAATCTAAAGACCTGCCATCAACCCTTGGAGGGGTGCCTGTTTTCATTCTTCCTGATTCAAAACCTTTTTTTACAAGGTCTTCTGTTATACCAGTTGAAGATCCCTCACCTGCTCTACCTCCACCGAAAGTTTTCTCACCAATATGAATAAGGCCGTTTAAGAAAGTCCCTGCAGTAACAATAACTGACTTAGATTTAATATGAAGACCTAGTGCTGTTTTGACGCCTACAATTTTGGATCCCTCAAAAAGCAAACCATTAACTGAATCTTGATAAAAGTCAAGATTTGTTGTGTTTTCTAACATGGTTCTCCAGGCTTCCGCAAACATCATTCTATCAGATTGAGCTCGCGGACTCCACATCGCAGGGCCTTTTGATTTGTTAAGCATTTTAAACTGAATGGCAGTTTTATCGGTAACAATTCCACTGTAACCACCAAGAGCATCAATTTCACGAATAATTTGTCCTTTAGCAATACCACCCATGGCAGGGTTACAGCTCATTTGAGCGATATTTTGGAGATTCATTGTAACAAGCAAAGTTGATGCGCCCATGTTAGCACTTGCTGCGGCGGCTTCGCTACCTGCGTGGCCTCCACCAACCACTATTACATCGTATGTTGTATTAAATAAACTCATTGGGTTTCACGTGAAACATTTAGTTAAAATACTCATAATCAAATATTTAGCTCATTTAAACAAGCGTTTTCTTTAAGCCTCATTGTCTTTTTTTCCTCTGTTGTTTTATCTTTATAACCTAAATAATGCAAAACACCATGAATCATAACCCTGTTGAGTTCATTTTCAAATGAAACATGAAATAACTGAGCGTTTTCTATAACCCGTTCAATTGATATGTATATCTCTCCATTAACTTGTTTATCAAGACAATAATCAAAACTTATAATATCAGTTAAAGTATCGTGCTTTAGAAACTCTTTGTTAATATGGTTAAGAAACAAGTCGTCACAAAAAATATAGCTAATCTCTCCAAGCACAAACCCCTCTGAAACAACTATATGTTCAATCCATGACGCGATTTTGAATTCGTCTTTAAGGTTAAAAGGTGTTTCGTAATTAAATGTGATCAAGCTTTACTTTTTTTTAAAAAATACTTTTGTACTTTCTTTTCAAAATCCTTGTGCAAAGGTAATGATTGTCTATTTAATATCTCCATTTGATTATAAAACCGTTTTTTAAATTGTAGTTCTTTTAATTGTTTCCTTTTGGGAGATAATGTGCTTGTATTGGATATTCTTTTATTGTCTTTTCCTTGCTTGAGAATAGCTTTGTCAAGCTTTAATAATTGATATTCTAATTGTTGCATCCTTTGAATCGTTTCTAAATTAAACCCTTTTTCAAGAATATCACGCTCCAATTGCTCCATGGTTTTTAGCACCTTGTTAATTTTAGTATCACCGGAGCCCATCTGGTTTAATGCTTCTTCAAGTTGTTTTTTTAGTTGGCTTTGCTGTTGATAAATTTTAAATAATTCTCCGCTAGATTGCTCTTCAGTTTCTTCGCCTCCTTTCTTGCCTCCATTTCCTTTTTTAATGTTTTGAGAGGCACGCTTTCTTTTTAACCCTTCTTTTAGTTGTTCTGAAAGTCCTTTCTGCTTTTCAATTAATGTTGGTAAACTAAATGAACTTCCTTTTCCTTTTTTACCCGAGGAACCCATGTTGTTCTGCATATCATTTAAAAGACTACTTAACACATCTGCCAAACTGTTAGCTGAAGTCATTACATATTGTTGGTTAGAGCCCGCAAGATCAAATTTATTTTCTGACAAATTGTCTAATGATTGGTCAAGGTTAAAGTGGGCGTTCGATAGCTCTGTTTGAATTTTTGCTGTTAATTGTGGAAGTCTCATAGACAATACAAACAAACTATCATCAATGTGTTCAAAATAGGTTTTTAATTCGTTTTGGTTTTTGAGTTCGTTTCCAAAATCAGGATGAGCAACAGAAATCTCATTGAACTTAACAAGTAGGTCCTCTTGTTTAAATGAAAAGGTAATAAGGTTTTCTAATATTTTTCTTAAATCATCTATGTTTTCATCTATAGAGTTTTGTTGAAAATCTGCTATTGTTTTTTGCATAAGCTGACTCATCTGTTGCATTTGTTTTGATGCCTTCTTTTGAAACTTCTTTGCGTCTTGTTTTTGATTATTGGTTAACTTTTCCTTGGCTTTCATTAAAGAGCTTTTCACAGCCTCTATTTCCTCAGGCATTTTAGGTAATTCTAGCGGGTTTTTTAAGTTTTTATTGTCATTTGTTAAGTTTTTTAATTCTTTAGAAATATTATCAAACTTTTCAGCAATCTTTTCCTGTTCATTTAAGACCCTAGTATCTTCATTATTAACAGTATCTTGCCTTTTAGATAGTTTTTTTAATTTATTTGCTATTTGAAGTGTTTTTTCTTCAATATAAAAACGCTTGGTTAATTCTAATATTCTCTCCAAACTTCTTTCTTGTTGTTTGTTTTTTTCAGCTAGTGCTTTCGTTTTTTTAATCAATGCTTCTTTATCAAGTTTTTCTGCTATTTTTTGAAGTTCATTCAATAGTTTTTTTTGTTTATTTAGTGCTAAAAGCTCTTCTATTCGTTTTTGAAGCTGTTGCTTTTTGTCCCGAAAAGGTTGTTTGTCTCCTTTGTTCTGTTCTAAAGACTGCTGTAGTTTTTCTGTTTGTCTTTCCATCATTTGTTGATGTTGCTGTTGCATGCGAATAAACTCATCAACTTTTTTCTTATCATTCCAATTAAACGCTTTTTTCTTTTTTATTTCTTCTTGAATTTTTAAAAAGGTTTGACTTTGTTGGGTTTGATTTTGGATGGTGGTTTCTAAATTATTAATTGTTTCTTTTTGCTCGTCTAGTTGTTCTTGAATATACTCTTCTTTTGTTTTTTGTCGAAAGCTATAGGTGTTGCTTTTTGTTGTTTTGTTTCCATAAACAGCATCATTATCTGTGACTTGAAAAAAAAACTCATAACCAACTCCCTTTTTAAAAATAATTTCTTCAGGGAATCGATAATTAAACGTTTGAGTGGTTGCATTTGTAATCTTAAGTGAAATGCTGTTTTCTTGAGTGGGAAGATCCTGCTGATAATAAATAAGTTCTAATGAATTAATTCCATAATCATCAGAAACTTGACCTATAAATTGAGCGTTTTCAACACTCACGCTATCTATATTGGATTGGGTAATTATAGACGGGTACTCATCTTTAATAACTTTTAAATTATACGAAATCTTTTCAAAATCCTGCAATTCCTTGTTTGAAACACTTATTTGATAATCAAAATTATTAAGCGCCACCTTCTTATGTTTGAATTTATTTTTTGAAGTTCTTGTAAAATAATCTCTTTTGTTGTTTTCTGTAAAAGCAACGTTGTTTGATTGATATGTATTAACATTCCATTTTATTTTTGTGCCAACAGGAACAACAAGGTTACCTGTATTTGTAATCTTTTCGTCTATTTTTTTTGTGTAAGCTGGATAATCTACATCAATATCTAAATTTTGAATTAAGGGTGTTTTTATAAGATTAAGAGCATACTTTTTTGAAAAAATGTTTTCTGAATAACACCTAAACAAAATAGGCGCTGTTACATTCGTAAACGTAAAAGAAAACATCCCTTTTGTTGTTTCTTGCATAAAATAGGTTTCATCTCCATAAATAATTTTAACTTCTTCAGGAATAAAACCACCTTTTGTGGAAATAGAAACAGTATGTGAGCCTCCTTCAATTACAGTTAAATTTTTTGTTTCCATATGAAATGAAAATAAGGCTGGAGGCGTATATGCAGTTTGGGGGTTAACAACTCGTTGTAAACTATAATACAGGTCTGTATCAATTCCTGTTAAAAAAAATAGAAACCAGAGCAGTATTGGAAACAGTAAATACTTTGAATAAAGAAAATTGTTCTTAAAGTTTATGGCGTTAGAAAAATTAATAGGCTGAAGATCTTTGGATTTTTGTTGAATACTAGCAAGTATAAGATCTGTTTCTTTTTCTTCGTTTTTTAGTTGTAATATATTTAATAATTTATCTTGGACCTCGGGAAAATAGGCCCCTATAATCTTTGAAGATTCTATTTCATTAATGCCTTTTTTTAACTTTATTAAATGGGTAATTGGAATTATAATAAATTTAAGAAACAGAAGAAACTCAAGCCCTATAAATATCAGCAGTAAAATAATTCTATGATTTGGTTTTAACCATAAAAAATATTCTATGCATAATGTTAGGATAAGGTATAAAGCACCAAACAAACTAAATAAAATACCCCCTTTAATAAGTTCATTTGTGTAGTACTTTTTATAGAAAAAAGATAGTTTTTGTTCAATGTTTAATAAGGCGCTCATCAATACATAAAAATAAGATAATAAAGAGAGCTGCAGAAGTATTTTGTGTTAAAGATTTTTTTAACCTAGGTTGAAAATATTTTTGCTTTTTTTATCTAATATTAGTAAGGTATATTTGTGCTTTAAAATATCTATTAATGAAGTCTAATATTCGTGTTCGTTTTGCCCCCAGTCCAACAGGCCCCCTCCATATTGGTGGTCTAAGAACCGCTCTATATAATTATTTATTTGCAAAAAAAAATAATGGTGTTTTTATTTTAAGAATAGAAGACACCGATCAATCTAGATATGTTAACAATGCTGAAGAATATATAACCAACGCTTTAGACTGGTGTAATATTCCTTTTGATGAAGGGCCTGGTAAAAATGAAAAGTTTGGACCTTATAGACAATCTGAAAGAAAAGAATTATACAAAGAGTATGTTAATATTTTAATTGAGAAGGAAAAAGCATATTATGCTTTTGATACCCCTGAAGAATTAAATGCTCACAGAAAACAACACGAAGCTGTTGGTAAAACTTTTATTTATAACTGGCATAATAGGGAGAAAGGTAGATTAAAAAACTCTTTAGTTTTAACAAAAGAAGAAACTAAAAAAAAGATTGATGAAGGAGGTAATTATGTAATTCGTTTCAAAACCCCTCAAGATGAAACACTGGTGTTAAATGATGAAATTAGGGGCGCTATTAGTATAGATTCGAATACTCTTGACGATAAAGTTCTTTTTAAATCTGACGGAATGCCAACATACCACCTGGCAAATATTGTGGATGATCACCTTATGAAAATTAGTCATGTAATTCGTGGTGAAGAATGGTTGCCATCAATGCCATTACATGTATTATTATATAATGCTTTTGATTGGGAAACCCCAAAATTTGCTCATCTTCCATTGATATTAAAACCCGAGGGTAAAGGAAAACTTAGTAAAAGAGATGGAGATAAATTAGGCTTTCCTGTATTTCCTTTAGCATATACAAACCAAGAAACCGGTGAAGTTTCTTCTGGCTACAGAGAAAGCGGTTATTTTTCTGATGCTTTTATAAACATGCTCTCATTATTAGGATGGAATCCAGGAACAGAACAAGAACTTTTTGATTTAGAGGGTTTAATTTCTACTTTCGATCTTTCAAGGGTAAGTAAATCTGGTGCGAAATTTAGTCTAGATAAAACAAGATGGTTTAATCAACAATATCTTCAAAAAAAGACGGATGAACAATTGGCGGAATTATACCTAACTGTGCTAAAAACCAAAAACATACAACGTTTACCATCAATAGATTATATAAAAAGTGTAGTTTCGTTAATAAAAGAAAGAGCTGTGTTTGTAAAAGATTTTTGGGGGTTAAGTAGTTATTTCTTTAAACGCCCTGAAGAATACAACGAAAAAGCAGTGAAAAAACAATGGAGAGAGGGTACTAGTGACTTGATAAATGAGTTAATAATAGTCCTTGATTCAATAGATAATTTTTCCTCAGCATCTGTTGAAAAGAAAACAAAAAACTGGATTTCTTCAAAAGAAATTGGTTTTGGTAAAGTTATGCAACCCCTTAGACTGGCAATTGTTGGTGAAATGAAAGGACCTCATTTATTTGATATCATTCACATGATTGGAAAGGAAGAAGCTATTTTGCGTTTAAAAACAATTATAAAAAAACTATCATGATTAAAAACATACTTTTAATTGCAATTCTATTATTTTCAATCACTGCAGAAGCTCAGTACGGTTCTCGTTATGGGTCTCAATACAATAGAAGACAAAGCATGCAGCCAAGACAGCCAAGGGCTGCGCAACAATCAAGAGTTCCTGAAATTGATGTTGAAAAAGCTGTTGGTATGGTTTTTTACAATACAGAAAAAGTGAGTAAAAAAATAGGGGTTAAGAAGTCATCTGATGTTTTTATAAAAATAACTTCTATTTTTAATTTATTTAACAAGGAATTAAAGCAAATTAAAAGGATTAATACGTTTTTATTTTCTGAAGGGAAATCTAAGATGGAAGCTGCTCAAAAAGAAACCATTAAAAGTAGAGACTTCACCGCGCTTCAAAAGGCAAATAAAGAAGTTACAGAGTCTTTCAAACCCATTATAAAGGTTATTGAGGATAAAGAGAAAAAGTTAGAGCTTGATTTAAAAGAAGTCTTAACAGGAAAACAACAAAAAAAGTGGATAAAGTATAAAGAAAACCTTAAAAGAAAGTAAATTGTTGTAACATTTTCAACGTATTACGTCTAATAATATAAAATATTCTAATATTAACTTAAACAAAAATTATGAGCTTATTTCTACCAATCATTTTAGGACTTTCTTTTCTTCTCATTTATGGTGCTGTTTTTATTGTAAAACAACAAACAGCTGTAATTATAGAAACGTTTGGTCGTTTTGGAAGTATTAGACAGTCTGGACTTCAATTTAAAGTACCCTTAGTTCAAAGAATCGCAGGTAGATTAAGTTTAAAAATCCAACAACTAGATGTTATAATTGAGACAAAAACTCTTGATGATGTATTTGTTAAGCTAAAAGTTTCTGTCCAATTTAAAGTTATTAAAAACAAAGTAGAAGATGCTTTTTATAAGTTAGACTATCCTCACGACCAAATAACATCTTATGTTTTTGATGTGGTAAGAGCAGAAGTACCTAAAATGAAATTAGATGATGTCTTTGTAAAAAAAGACGATATAGCAATAGCTGTAAAATCTGAATTAAATGATGCTATGTTTAATTATGGATATGATATTATTAAAACATTAGTAACAGACATAGATCCGGACGCACAGGTTAAGGCTGCTATGAATAGAATTAATGCTGCGGAGAGAGAGAAAACAGCTGCTCAATACGAAGGAGACGCTGCGCGTATTTTAATTGTTGAAAAAGCAAAGGCCGAAGCAGAAAGTAAAAGACTCCAAGGGCAAGGTATAGCAGACCAACGAAGAGAAATAGCTAGAGGATTAGAGGAATCTGTTGAGGTACTAAATAAAGTAGGAATCAACTCACAAGAAGCTTCAGCTTTAATTGTAGTAACACAACACTATGATACCTTACAATCTATTGGTCAAGAAACTAATAGCAACTTAATACTTCTACCCAACTCTCCCCAGGCAGGAAGTCAAATGTTAAATGATATGGTTGCTAGTTTTACAGCGAGTAATCAAATTGGAGAAGCGATGAAAAACAATAAGAAAAAATTAAATAAATAAATGATATTATCTACAACAAATAACATTGAAGGCACCCCTGTAAAAAACTATTTAGGAATTGTTACTGGTGAGACTATTATAGGTGCTAATATTGTAAAAGATGTATTTGCAAGTATAAGAGATATTGTTGGAGGTAGGTCTGGTTCTTACGAAAAAGTTCTGAGAGAAGCTAAAAACACTGCTTTAAAAGAGATGACAGAAAATGCTAAAAGATTAAATGCAGATGCTGTCTTAGGTGTTGATTTAGATTACGAAACTGTTGGTAATAGAGGAGGAATGTTAATGGTAACTGCCTCTGGAACTGCAGTAAACCTATAAAAAAACCTAAGTTATACTTAGGTTTTTTTATTTTATTTCTTTTCTTCTATTTTTTCATCTTCTTTTTTATCGTCCTTTGAAGCTTTCTTAAACTCTTTTATACCACCACCAATACCTTTCATGAGTTCTGGTATTTTCTTTCCTCCGAATAAAAGTAATAATGCCCCAACAATAAGAGCCATAGAAAGAGGGCTTGGCATTCCTAATAAAAAAATAGTTAAAGTCATTTATTTAAATTTTGATACACAAATATACAAAAACGTTTCAATGAATTAATTCATTTGTTTTATAATTCCTCCTGCCATCTTTTTATTTTTTATAACTTCTGGCTTTCCTCTGTATAAAATTGAGCCACCAAAGTTAACTTTTGCTAATAAAGTTTCACCTGCGTTTACCTCAGCTTTTGAACCTGTTCCCGCTTTTACTGAACTACTGTTAGAAGTAAAAAGATTATATCCATGGTATACTCCATATAAATCAAGTTCAATATCTTGATTTTTTGAAGTACCTGTAAGATTTACAACACCCCCAGTTACTGATTTAACTTTTAGATGTTTTGTTTTAATTTCTAACTTTATAGAAGCTCCTTCTTGAGCCTTTACCTCTAAATGTGTTTGATTTATTCCTTTTCCTATTATTTTTGAACCCTCATTTCCATCTATAGTTTGAATGTCTTTATTATAAAACAACTTAACATTAACTTTATCACCCGCTAGCAACTCTGGAAATCGTAAACTAATCTTTAAAACCCCCTCTGTATTCTTAATTTTAATTTTATCCGTTTTATCTCCTGAGATTTCTATTTTATTTTCATTAGATTGAAGCAATTCAAGGCGTATTCCATTATAAACTTTAAGTTTATAAAAATCATCTATTGTTTTTGTAATGGTTTTTTGAGAAAACGAAGAAGTGCTCGTAATTAAAAAAAGTGTAATTATATAATTTTTCATTTTTTAACTACAAGATATGAATTATTAGAATTTTTAAAAATTTTACTTAATTAAATAACTATAAAGAGATAATTCTATTGCTCTATAAGAGTAAAATCTAAGTGTTTTCTTTCTAAATCTGTGTGTTTAACTTTTACGGTAACAAAATCTCCTAATTGATATATATGTTTAGTAGATTGACCAATAATAGCAAACTGTTTCTCGTCAAAAATATAATAATCACTTTTTATATCTCTTATTCTTACCATACCTTCACATTTATTTGATGTAATTTCCACGTAAATTCCCCACTCTGTAACACCTGATATAACGCCTGAAAACTCTTCATCTTTATGATCTTGCATATATTTCACTTGCATATACTTAATAGATTGTCTTTCAGCCTTAGAAGCTAATTCCTCTTGCTTAGATGAATGTTTACATTTAATTTCATAATCATCTTGTTTTGGGGATTTTCCTCCTTCTAGATAATATTGTAATAAACGATGTGTCATAACATCAGGATAACGACGAATTGGAGATGTAAAATGAGAGTAATAATCAAAAGCTAATCCGTAATGACCTATATTATTGGTTGTATATACAGCCTTACTCATTGTTCTAATTGCTAAAGTTTCTATCATATTAGACTCTGGCTTACCGTGAACATCGTTTAATAATTTATTTAAACTTTCTGTTGTACTCTCTCTGGTAAGTGTATTCATCTTATAACCAAAATTGTAAACTATATTTTGTAGAGCAGCAAGTTTTTCAATATCTGGCTCATCATGAACTCTATATATAAAAGTTTGGTTGGTTGGTTTATTTTTTTCTTTACCTATAAATTCAGCAACTTTTCTATTTGCTAACAACATAAACTCCTCTATTAACTTATTAGCATCTTTTGATTCTTTAAAAAATACACCTGTTGGATTTGCATTCTCATCTAAATTAAATTTAACCTCAACTCTATCAAAAGATATTGCCCCTTCTTTCATTCTTTTTTTTCTGAGAATTTTAGCCAATTTATTTAACTTTAATGTAGCTTCAACTATGGTATCAGGGACATAATAAGATTCATTTGTAATAGAAATATTTTCAGGTATAAAATTTTTCTCTGTTTCTATAATTGTTTGTGCTTCTTCATAAGCAAAGCGTTTATCAGAATAAGTAACCGTTCTTCCAAACCATTCGTTTAAAATTTGAGCATTTTCATTGATCTCAAAAACAGCAGAAAAAGTTAGTTTTTCTTCATTTGGTCTCAAAGAACAGGCACCATTAGACAAAATTTCGGGTAGCATAGGAACAACCCTATCTACTAAATATACCGATGTTGCTCTATTATATGCCTCTTTATCTAAAATTGTATTTGGTTGAACATAATGAGAAACATCAGCAATATGAATACCTATTTCATAATTTCCATTTTTTAACTTCGTAAAAGATAAAGCGTCATCAAAGTCTTTAGCATCTTTAGGATCAATTGTAAATGTTAAATCCTGTCTCATATCTCGTCTTTTAGAAATTTCCTCTTTTGTAATTTCTAAGGATAAGCTACTTGCATCTTTTTCAACTTCATACTCAAATTTATAAGGTAAACCATATTCTAATAAAATAGAATGTATTTCAGTATTATGATCTCCTGGTTTACCTAAAACTTGAGTTATTTTACCAAAAGGATTCTTTGAATTTTCTGGCCAATCGGTAATTTTTACTTGAACTTTATCTCCATGTTCTGCACCATTTACTCTTGCTTTAGAAATAAAAATATCTACATACATTTTTTGATTATCACATAATACAAAACCGAAGTTTTTACTCATTTGAAGTACACCCACAAAAGATGTTTTATCCCTCTCTATAATTTCTATAATATCTGCTTCTAATTTATTACTCCTGTTTCTTTTATATACATATGCTTTTACTGTATCATTTTGTAAACCTTTACCTAGATTATTAGAAGGAATAAAAATATCCTTTTCAAAATCATCTGATACAAAATAACCATTGCCGTTTGAAGTAATATCTAAAGATCCAATATGATATTTTTTATCGATAACAATTTGATATTTTCCTCTGTCAACTTCCTTTATTTTTTTTGTTTCTTTTAATTCGGCTAGTTTTTTAAGTATCTGTGTTTTACCATCTGGATTTGTAACTCCTAGTTTACTAGCGATTTGTTTATAATTGTAATATTTAGAGCTATCATTATTAAATATTTTAAAAATATCTCTTGTTAAATTTTTAATAACACTACCTTTCTTCTTGTAGATTTTTTTCTTTCTACTCATACTACTTTCTTTATTTTATTATATTTAGTAAAGTACTTATTTTTTATCATTTTAATAGCTTATTAATTTAATTTTTATGTATGATTTGAACCAACCTGTTGAGATACATAAATGGTATTTAATTATTAACCCTTTCGCTGGAAATAAGAATTTTAAAAAATCGTGGAATAAAATTCAATATTTACTGAAATTAAATAATATTCAATATTCTTATGCTTTTACTGAATATACGAAACATGAAGTTATACTTACTAAAGAGGGTATAAAAAAAGGGTATAGAAATATTATTTCTGTTGGGGGTGATGGAACTTTACATCATATTGTGAACGGAATAATGATGCAAAAATATATAAAAACATCTAAAATTAAACTTGGTATAATTCCAGTAGGCACAGGTAATGATTGGATAAAAACATATAATATTCCTAATTCTATTGAAAAATCAATTGCTATAATTAAAAAAAATACTACAATTTTACAAGATGTAGGCTGTATAACATTATTAAATGGAAAGAAAGAATATTTTAATAATCTAGCAGGAATAGGATACGACGGTTATGTTGTTAAAAACTTAAAATATTTAAAAAGAGTAGGATCTATAGCATTTTTATTAAGTGGATTATATAGTTTACTTTCTTATAGGAAAAAGAAATATTCTATTACTATAAGAGATGAAACTTTAAAAGAAGAATGTTTGATGATTGTATTTGGTATTTGTAAATATTCTGGAGGAGGATTAAGAGTCACAAAATACCCAAATCCAACAGATGGTTTACTTGATATTACAATAGTTAAAAATTTTTCATTTTGGGATTTACTTTTTAATCTTCCAAAATTATATAATGGTAGTATAGTAAATCATAAAAAAGTAGTTACTTATAAAGCTAAAGAAATAACAATTACAAATAATTATGAATCAATTATTGAAGCAGATGGTGAAATAGTAGGAAATGGCTCTTTACATGTAACTATTCTTCAAGAGGCAGTTCAATTCTTAGTTAATAAAAGAAATGATTTATAAGGTTAATAAATAAGAATAAAAGTGTGATATAAAACAGTATAGAAAATATTGAGAATATTAAATATTTAATTATTATTTTTTATAAACCATATTAATAGGAATTATATGTATTAATGTTTTGTGTATAATTAAATAAGATATCTATAAAAAGTAATCCTAAAAGAAAAGAAAAAAATATTATTATAAAAATTAGAAAAGTTGTGTTGATTTTATCCATATTTAAAATATATAGTATTCGATTAAAAAAAACCCCAGTTATAATAATATAACAGGGGTATTTTTTATTCTTTTTCAAAAAATTTTTATCTTATTTAGGGTACTATTTTTTTTATTCTATTTTTTTGTAAATATATTTTTGATTTAATTATTTTTAAATAAAAATTTAGTTCAATAAATGTAAGACACGTAAATACACTTATATTTAATATATTTACATCTATAAATAATTTTGATTTGCTTTTAAAAAAATTATTACCAATACTTTTTGTTTTTTTTGTAGGAAGTGGATTTTCGCAAAATCCTAAAGTTATAGACACTTTAAAAATTCATAATCAAATTAAGTTATTTGGTTTGAATGAAAGGGTATTAAAATTTAAGTCACATTTTTTTAGTAGTATTATTTTTAAAAATGATTCAACTTTATTTTATAACCCAAATGGAACCTTTTATTTATTTGAGATACATTTAGGTGATGATCCAAAGGTTTATGAATTAGCAATAGATAATCATTCAGAATTAAACTTTAATAGATACCTATTTACATATAATAATATCTTATATAGTTATGGTGGGGAGGGAAAATTTAACGCATTTCCCTGGTTAATTTATTTTGATTTTGAATCAAAAAAATGGAGTAAAGTTTTTATAAAAAATTATCCATATGATTTAAAAAAGATTTTAATTTCTTGGAGGGTTAATAATAAAATAAAAGTTCTTATGAGTCATCTATCTGAGAATGAAGATGAGCAGTATTCTCAATCTAAGAATAAATATACATTAGGAGAAATTGATTTAGATAAACTTGAATATAAAGATGATT
>Ga0228627_1000824_pt1 | contig 17825 bp, 15 predicted proteins | sample 33DmetaG_FD_190483 | JGI IMG/M metagenome (GOLD analysis project Ga0228627, IMG submission 190483) | Seawater microbial communities from Monterey Bay, California, United States - 33D | ecosystem: Environmental > Aquatic > Marine > Coastal | place: USA: California | collected 2016-09-28 | reverse complement strand
TAGAGTATTCCGCTAAAATTGGCGAATAAAAGGGTTCTGTTTGTTCGGGTGTTTTTAGATACACTCCCGCTTGATGGATAAAATAAGAAGAATCAGGGGGATTATGAATACTCCCATCCACACTAACCAGTTGCCATACTTCATCTACCCAAGGTGCATAGGAATGTCCTCCACCATAGCTGGGCTGAACCCAGTTCGGATTAACCCATTGTGGAGGAACAGATTCACCAAAAACTCCTCTGAAAGAATACAATTGTCCTCCTTTACCAATTCGTATGTCGTATGAGGTGTTTGGGTTTATACTATTTTGATAGCTCATCTGATTGTGAAAGACCACACTTTCCGGAAAACTATCTATGGCCCAAGATGAACTGGATTGAGAATAAACATCTGAATAATCAAATCCAGAGGAATCCACAATGGGCAAATCACTTTCAAAGTAAAATTTGGTGAGTAACTCCTGAGGTGTTTGAGCCTCTGTATTTCGAGCAAATAGAAACAGAAAGGTGAGCAGACAGAGTTGGGATATTTTCATAATTGAGTATGGAATAAAATAATTTAGCGCAACAAATATAGGACAATATACGCTTACAAAAGAGTGACACTTATGAACGACCTATGGTTTAAATGAAATGGTTTTACCAACAAAAAATAATCACTGACCTTCTAAATTTTAGCTTGGTAGGTAAATAAATCGAAATACCTTCCCTTTGCCTCAATGAGTTGGTCATGAGTACCTTGTTCTGCAATTTCACCCCCTTCTATTACAAGTATTTTATGGGCTTTTCTAATCGTACTCAATCGATGCGCAATCACAAAAGTCGTTCTCCCTTCAGTAAGGGTAGCTAAACTTTTTTGAATCAATGCCTCACTTTCTGTATCTAAATTTGAAGTAGCCTCATCGAGGATTAGGATTGAAGGATTGGCCAAAATAGCTCTGGCTATGGCAATTCTTTGCCTTTGTCCTCCCGATAATTTAACGCCTCGTTCTCCAATTAAAGTATCTAATCCATCGTCAAAACGATCGGTAAATTCATCTACATAAGCCGCCTTAACGGCTTCTGTAAGATTTTCATCTGAGGCATTAGGCCTGGCGTACATAATGTTCTCCTTAATTGTACCCTCGAATAGAAACTCGTCTTGTAAAACTACGCCCAATTGTCTTCTATAACTTTCTAAGGTTACTTCCCTAAGTGGGTGACCATCTATGGTAATTAGTCCTTGATCTGGATTGATAAAGGTGGCAACTAAGCCAGCAATGGTGGATTTTCCAGATCCTGAAGTACCGACAAGCGCAATGGTTTCTCCAGCATTTGCGCTAAAACTAATACTGTGTAATACATCTTTCTCCTCCTCATAAGCAAAAGAAACCTCATTAAAGGATATGGCTCCCTTTATCTTTTCTAGACGAATATTCCGATTCGGGTCATCTGCTTCGCCTGTTTCGTTCATGAGCTCCTCTGTACGGTCTAAACCAGCTAAAGCTTCAGTAAGCTGACTTCCGATATTACTCATTTGAACTATTGGCGCTATCATGAGTCCCAATAAAAAGGTAAAACTTAGAAACTCTCCCAGCGTCAAAGTTTCCATCATAATTTTGTACCCGCCAATACCCATAATTCCTGTGGTGGCCAGGCCTAATAAAAAGGTGGCAGATGAGGTCATAAACGCTGTCGCAGTTAGACTCTTCTTTACATTGATGAATAGTTCATGAACCCCTTTCTCGAAGACTAATGCCTCTTGTTCTGCCGCATTAAAACCCTTGATTACCCGAATACCTCCCAATGTTTCGGTCAGCCTTCCCGTTACTTCTGCATTTATTTTTCCCCTGGCTCTAAAGATGGGTCTAATGACTTTAAACGCTTTTAAAGCAATTACCGCGAAAATTGCCAATGGAATGAGCGTAAATAAGGTCATGGATACGCTAATTTGCAATAAAAGAATTAAAGAGACCACAGCAGTGATGGTCCCTCCCACCAATTGCACCAATCCCGTTCCTATTAAATTCCTAACCCCTTCTACGTCTGTCATAATCCTAGATACTAAGGCTCCAGATTTGGTATTATCAAAAAATCTGATCGGTAGTCCTATAATTTTCTTTTGCACCTGTGTCCTTAGCTCAGCAATAAGGAATTGGGCTTGTACTGAAAGAATTTTTGTAAGCAAAAAAGAGGTAATCGCTTGTACTAGAATAGCGACAGCTACTACAATTATCAATATTTTTAAGCGGTCGACCTCCTTGTTTGGAATGATTTCATCCATTAATATTTTTAGAGAGAGGGGTGCGACAAAACTTGCAATCTTGCTCACTACAATCAGTAAAAGGCCGATAAAAACCATTTTTCTTCTGGGCCATATAATTGTGGTAAAGGCTTTTAGTATGGATACTTTAGGTTTGCTTTGGTCTTTTTTCAAGTGAGGTGTTTTATTTAGATGAAGCGATGATACAAATAAAAAATGGACCAGTAAAATTACTGATCCGACTTTCTTAGTAGCGGGGACAGGACTATCCTTCATTTCATTTCGGATGGACATTAATGGAGGCTTAATTAAGAAAAAATTCGTCCCCATGTACTCATCGTTTAGTCTATAGAAAATTCAGGGATTGGAAATCCTTACCTAAAACCTTTTTACTATCTCCACCCAACCACTTATCTATTACTGTAGCATATACTTGTCTAAAATCCAATTGATGAATTAAATCACCATTACCATCTAATGACAACAAATCTGGTGCTGAATTATAAAAACCTGCTTCATTTAATTTTCCACCAATGACAAAAAGGTTGTTCGCTGTTCCGTGGTCTGTGCCTTTACTTCCATTTTCTTTCACCCTTCTTCCAAATTCTGAAAAGGTCAATATTAGTGTATCATTAAAGGTTCCGTTTTCCTTAAGGTCCTTCACAAAAGCAGTTATAGCTTCGTCATATTGTTTGAGTAGGTTACCTTGTTTCTGCTGTTGAAAGGCATGGGTATCAAAACCACTATGACTCATGTAATGAACTTTAGTTTCCACACCCGAATTAATAAGCTCTGCGCTTGTTTTTAATTTTTGGGCAAGTTTATTTCTTGGATATGCTTGTTTGGATGTGTAGGTTTTTGTTTGGTCATGCAAGAGCGCCGCAGAAGAGCTCGTATCAATTAAGGTTTTGTAGAGATAGCCTAAATTGTCCTCACCTAAGTTTTCTGCTGAAGCTTTTTCAACGAGCTTCTTCATGTAGGCTTCTCTTGTGCCTTTATAAAAATCAGAGGTATTTGTGAAGGCTAAGGCGTTTTTCTGGTTTCCTTTTAGCGCTAAGGATAAGGTCTTATCAATTTCTACAACATTATAGGTATTAGAACACGAAGAGTCCATATATCTCCCCAACCAGCCACTAGACCAATATTCATTGCTATTGCTTCCTGTATGCCAAATATCCATGGATCTAAAGTGGCTTCTATTGGGGTTTGGGTATCCCACTGAATTCAAAATGCAAAGCTCAGAATTGTCATATAGCGCTCTCATTCCCTTTAAGGCTGGATTTAGACCTAAATCTTGGGTTAGTTTTAATACTTTCGTCCCTGTTATCCCTACACTAGGTCTTAGTCTGTAGTACTCGCTTTGTGAAAATGGAATGACTGTATTTAATCCGTCGTTCCCACCACTTAGCTGAATAATAACCAGATGTTTATATCCAGAATCCTTTAGATTCATATTTTCCATTCCCTTTAAAAATGATGGCACCAAAAGACTGCTAGACGCCAATGCCGATAATTTTAAAAAATCTCTTCTCTCCATGTTTAACTCATTTGAAATTCTGGCAAAGACAATATTGCACTTAGCTTGCCAATGATTGTATTGTTTGATTTGTTCAGCACATCCTTTGCGCTAGTTGAGAGCTCTATTGAAATGAGATGTTCTGCTATCTGATCAATCTCCATATCCGAGTATACATTCTCTAAAACTTTGACGTTAACAGATATTTTAAAACCTTTAGGACCTTTTATTTTGCTTCTTTTTGTTTTTCTGCCAGAGGTCATCATCAGCATATCTTCTGCCATATCTCCTTTCTCATTCCAAGCAATATTTCCATCGTTTAAAATCATGGATGCCAACTTTATTCTGAACAGTAAGGATGAACTGTCAATCCAACGCTTTCCTCCAGGCCACCCTGCAACATTTGGTGGTGCCAAAAGCTCTTGACCCAATTGTCTTTGAATGGCAATTACACTCTTTTTTTCCTCAATATTTAAATAACATTGTTTTGCGAGACATACAATGAGATCAATTGGAGATTTTATTTTTTTTCCCAAAATTTCCTTAGTGTAAAACCAATCGGAAAGCATAATCAACCTTACCGTAGAACGAATGTCATAATTAGAGCTAAAAAGCTGTTCAGAAATTTCTTGGATATGACTTTTATTGACCACATCTGAAACAAAGTAGAAATAGAGTTTAGATGCTATAAAATCTGCCGTTCTTCGATCGGAAAGTAGAATATCTATAATGTCCTCACCTTTCCAATTTCCAGTTTTTCCGAAGAAAGTTTTTAACCCAAAATCATGTTTGTTAGACTTAAATTTAAACGACCCATCACTCAAATGATTCCAACCAGTGAAGGCTCTTGCAGCTTCCTTGATGTCTTTCTCAGTATAATTGTCGCGACCAATGGTAAAGAGCTCCATTAGCTCTCTGGCAAAATTCTCGTTGGGCGCTTGTTTCGTATTTTGTCTCGTATTTAAATAATTAATCATACCCGCACTTTTAGACACCTCAAGAAGTAGTGTTCTGAAATTTCCTAGCGCGTGGGCTCTTAAAGCTGAATTCTGCTGTAGATCATACAGCCCATTTCGAATCATACAGGCAAAGTGCCCATGCCAAAACAATGTCATTCGTTCCCTCAAGGCAGCTTCTGTTGTAACCATTTGCTGAACCCATAAATGATTCAGCTCAAGTGAACTATTTTTGAGCTTGTCTCTAAGTAGCTTTTTTTTATCATCCTCCAATTTCTTACTTTTAAATTCAGAAAGGTAAGCTAGATTCAAAGAGAGTTGTGAGGTCTGTTCTGAACTTTTTATCAAGCGATTTACAAGTTCTTTATTAGACAATCCATATAATTTTTCTACTTCGCTATGGAGTAAGCCAAAGCCAAAACGATTATGTAAGTGTAAAATTTCTTTTTTCGTCATATAATGATACTTATTAACTATTTGGACTTTCTGTCTAATAAAAGGATTAATTTGAACCAATGAAATTATTGTGCCAAACAACGTTCCAGAAAATGAAAAAGCCAATCTTTTCAGATTGGCTTTTCAATGGTAGACAGAATAATCGAATTATCGGATCTGAAACAAGGGTTTATTGAGGTGTATGAGTATTTAGAAATTTTCATGCTCCAAGCTATGAGAAACGAAGACACAGTTATAAGGTTTTATAGTAACAATAAAAAGTTGAAACTTACTGAACAGTCTTAATAAACTTCTTACCGTTTCGGATATAAAAACTATTTGATGGAATCTCTTCATAGCTGCGAATCACTTGTCCCATAATGTTATAATATAATCCATCATACTGCACATTTGTTGCTTCAATTTCTCCAATACCCACTGGATTGTTGTTCGTTGGAAAAACTACTGCATCAATAACATGCACTACTCCATTATCTGCAATGAGATCAGCCGTAATTATCGAGGAATATCCGTTTATAGTAATCGTTGTTCCATTGGATTGTATATACATTGGTGCTTCAGGGAGCAAAGTACCCCACATAGAATTAACCGAAAATGGAAGAAGAACCTCTCCTAAAACTACTTCTGGTAAAACATGGTATAAAAGAATGTCAGCAAGATTCGGTAGCTCAAGCAAATCTTCTACCTCAACATTCAACTGACTAGCTAATGTAATAAATGCATCGTCCGTAGGAGCAAATACCGTAAATGTTCCCGTTGTTTCGCTTAAAGCTTCAACTAATCCTGCTTCTACTACTGCAGCTTCCAATAATGTGTGGTCTTCACTGTTAACTATAACGTCAACGACAGTTGTTTGTGCTAAACTAGATAGGGAAATTAAGGCTATCCCAAAAGTCATAATAATTCTATTCATTTTTTCCATTTAATAATATCCCTTGAAACGAATATGTCAAGCACATTGTTTAGATTTTAAAAAACTAGTATCCTGAAATATTATAGTTTTTCATATCAAACTTAATTTTCTTGAGAATGAAATCTATATATCGCATGCTTGACAAAGGATACAGAGGGGCAAAAAAAAGACTCACCGATAAAAAATACCGATGAGTCGTCTTTAGTAGAAAGAATCATCGAATTATCGGATCTAAAACTAGGGTTTATTGAGGTGTGTGAATATTTGGGGATTGAATAGAATCAATAGTACAATCGAGATAATACAACCGTAACAAGGATTCACAGTGGAAAAATAAAGATGTACCTTTAGCCCTAAATTAGCCATAAGCAAAACAGAATGAAAACTGAAACGATAATCTTAGCATCCGCGATTTTATTTACTGGGATAATGGCAGGTGTTTTTTTTACTTGGTCTAATGCTGTTAAACCGGGAATTGGAAAATTAAGTGACCTTGAATATCTGCGTGCACTACAATCAATGAATCGCCTAATATTAAACAAGACATTTATATTTGTTTTTGCTGGGGCAATAATTGCAGTAGCACTGGTTCCTATCTTTTATCTTCATTTATATCCTAAAAATGTTTTTTGGCTGTTTATCTGCACGTTTATCATTTATGGGATTGGCGCCTTTGGTGTAACTATATTTGGAAATATCCCTCTGAACGAAACACTAGATAAAGCCAGTTTAGAAACCTTTACATCGGAAGAATTAAAGTTACTTAGAACAAGTATTGAAGGAAAGTGGAATAATTTCAATTTAATAAGATCTGCTTCATCAATATTATCTTTTATTTTACTGGTGTTTTCATGTCATTTCAATAATTTAGATTGAAAACCCAAACTCTTTCGAATAAAACTCAGGCTAAATTTTAGAAAACATCAAAATTATGAACTCGAAAATTGCCATTAAAATATTGATTTGGTTAATAGCCACTGTTACACTTTTTCATTTGGCTATAATAACTAAGATAATTCCATACGAAGTCACCTGGGGAGGAAAGATAAACAATGATGCAGAGATGTATGTTTTTGAAAGTATTTCAATTCTAATTAACCTCTTTCTTGGATTTACCTTGCTAATAAAAGGTGACTACGTGTTAAGTTTTCAAACAACAAGGGTAGTGGATATCATTTTATGGATTTTCCTTTTAGTTTTTGGATTAAATACAATTGGGAATCTTTTCGCAGAAACACTTTTTGAAAAGAGTTTAAGCCTATTAACGCTTATATTTACTTACCTAATTTGGGTCATACTCAAAAAGAAAAAGTAGAAAAAGAAAAGCTCACACCACTTCGTAATCTCCCTTTTTACATTAACATTAACAAAGTGTTAAAACTTACTTTAAACTTAATCTGAATATTAAACTTAAAAAGGTTATAACTTTCTGCATGATAAAGGACACAGAGGGTAAAAAAAAGACTCACCGATAAAAAATACCGATGAGTCGTCTTTAGTAGACAGAATCATCGAATTATCGGATCTAAAACTAGGGTTTGTTGAGGTATTGGAGTATTTAAAAATGGAATAGAATATAAACTACTTTACAAATTGACTCTAAATCTTATTCTAGACGACACTCCAGGAGACAATTGAGAGAAGTATTGATCTTCTGCGTTGAAGGATTTAAAAATACTTTCTCTTCGATCGTTCAGACAGTTACTTACTCTTATTCCTATGGAATATATTTCATCCTTTCCAAAAGACTTGTTAATGTTGAAGTTCAAGCTGTGAAAAGGGACCGTATAAATATCTGGTCGGTCTGCAATTCCAGCAAATTGAAGTGTTTCACCCTGTACATTATAGAACAAGCCTGCCTGAAGATTGCTAAAGAATCCTTTTTTAGCACCATTGTATGAAAAACCACCATTAATAATATAGGGAGCTTGACCAGCCATCTTACGGAAGGCTTCAATCACTTGACCAGTTCTTGCATTTGCCACACGGCTATCGTATTCTGTTTTACTCAATTCAATGCGAGAATCCACAACGGTTACATTCAATACAAAATCAAAGGCCTCTGTTTTTTTGCTGATCCAGCTAAGGTTTTCACGAATCTCGAACTCTCCTCCAAGAACCTGACCATCACCTACATTTCTAGGTTGGAATGCCCCCGGTTGTGTTGCATATTGTATGATTTCAATAGGGTTGATAAATTTTTTATAAAAGGCACTGATAGAAACGGTCCGCCCTTTAGAAGGGAAAATCTCCCATCTAAAATCAAAGTTATGTATATTGGTACTGGTCAGTTCTCCGTCCCAATAAACAACTCCTGTTGCATTGTCTGCATCTCTGAACAAACCACCTACGAAAGTTCTACCCGTTATAGGGTCAAAAATCTCCGCGTATGAAAGTTCTTTAAATGAAGGCCTTGCAATTGTTTTTCCATATGAGAGTCTTATATTTTGATTTTCAGTTACTGAATAGACAAGATTCACGGAAGGAAACAAACCTAGGTTTTCCAGGACCTTGTCATTATTCAATACGTTTGTTCCTAGTTGATCCTGCCCAGTATATCTATGTGTGTAGTATTCTGTACGAAGTCCGATGATCGACTTGAATTTCTTTCCAATTGTCGCTTGATTGGAAACGTATGCAGAGATGTTGCTGATATTTGAGTTGAAAGAATTGGGATTACTCGGCAGAAAAGGAGTTTCAATGGTTGTTCCCTCTGATGGATTTCCAAGATACGGCCATAAGTTTTCGTCTTGAAACAATTCGTCAGGGTCTCCAGTTAAAGGAATATCTCCCCTCACATTCACCTGAAAGTTCTTAATAGAGAAATCACGTTGTTTGTAAGAATAACCGCTTCCCACCTTAAGCTCGGCCTTTGAGCCAAAAGCTTCGTATGATTTCTTTGCAGCCACTAAAGCCACTCCATTGATTTCGTATAAGTCACGCCAGATTCGCTCTGGAAAACCTGTTTCCGTGCTAATTCTCACTCCACCGTCAATGTTCTCATAACGCGTAAAACGAATATCAGGGTCTTTGATTCTCGAAAAGGTTGGGGAAAGCTTCCATTCCAAATCCCATTTTGCTTCTTCAAATTTGTATTTGGCAGCCATGTGAAGATTGGAGATAGACTTTTGGCTGTAAGAAAGATTGTGCTGATATCCTGTAAAATAAGACCCCTCATCATCGTTGATAAAGTCAAATATACCGGCACTTGATTCTCCGTTTTGAAGATGCATGGCAGTAATGTTGTATTTTGCCTTCAGTGTCTTTAGGGCAAATCCAGCGAGGGTGCTTATCATAACCGAATTCACTCCATAATTACCTCGTTGATACTCCATCGTGTCCATTGCCGTTTGATCTAGGTCTCCTGGCAATCCATATCTACCAAAAATAGCATCTCGATAAAACTCTGTGTTGTTGCGGTAATTGAGCAAGAAATTATATGCGATTGTTCGTTTTTCTTTTTTGACTTGGTTTCCAAAATTCATTGAAATACCTCCATCTAAAAAGCTTTGAGACTCCTTCGCGGCAAGGGATTTATTGAATGAATTTAGAATGTCAGTATATCGATCAGCCTGAGAGCCGGTAGGGTTTCCTATGATTTGTGGGAATGTGGGAATGTTTGTTTCTGCAGGAATGGCTCTCGTTCCATCATCAAAACCCAAGAAGTCTAATTTACCTCCTTGATAATCTAAATAGTCATTTCTTAGATGGAAATTGGGATTATAGCCTGCCCTAAATGAAATGCTTTGTGTTTTTTTATTGGGAAAGCTGACCAATTCGATATTGACCAAACCACCCGTAAAATCAGCAGGTAGCTCTGCGTTAAATGTTTTATTGACAATCATATTGTCAATGAGCGAGGTGGGAAAAATATCCATCTGAAGGGTATTCCTATCTGGATCTAATCCTGGAATGTCTAGTCCGTTCAGTAAGGTTTTATTGTATCGATCTCCAATCCCTCTGATGAAAACATATTTTCCCCCTGCAATAGAGATGCCTGGTACACGTCTCATAGCCGATGCAGCATCAGAATCACCTGTCTTTCTGAAATTTGAAGCGGATATACCGTCAATCATATTGGCCGATTTCAATTTCATTCTGAGTATGGCATTTTCTGTATTTTTTTTGTATTCGGCTTGAACGGTTACCTCACCGAACTCTGTTATTTGTGCCTCTAGTGGCGTATTTTCAACAAGGGTCACTTTTTCTGCTGTGACCTCTACACCATTTATTACTGTTTTATTATAAGGATACATGGAGAAAATTAGATTATAAATGCCAACGGGTAGGTTAAATTCAAACTTTCCATCAAGATCTGAAAACGCTCCTTTATTCAAGCCTTCAACTTGTATTTTTACCATAGGCAAAAATTCTCCTGAAGAACCATCAATAATAGAACCTCTTATAATCCCACTTTGTGCGAAAAGAGCATTAGAACTCAACATGATAAATATGAACAACAAATAAAGGTTTCTCATCTTATTTTATTTTAACAAAAAAGAGCACTCGTAGCAATATTCTACGAGTGCCGCAAAAGCAATTGATTATTTAATTTTTATAATCCTGATAGGTTACCTGATAAACCAGCCCAAGTCCACCCTATCAATACTGAAGCATCAGCACCAACCGTATTTCCTCCTTCAGCAACTTCAGATGTAAAAGTATCCGAACCGTCCTTAAAGAAATCAGTTAAGACTCCTCCGGTAGGAAGTGTAACTTGAAAATCAGAGGCATTTAAAAATCCATCAGCCGTTGGCACTTGATCGAAATCTTGACCATCCGCAAGACCAAAGAAGTATTGATTCGTGAATACCAAGCTAGAGTTGTCGTCTAAATCGACCAATCCTTGGGCACGCCCAGCGTATGTAGTTCCATTGGTAATAGTATGTATTCCTGATGCTGATCCTTCTGGTCCGTCTAATTCAAAACACTCATCGCCAGGATTCAAAACGATAAAATTATCAAGAGTACCTGACCATCCTTGATCTGTATCAATCGCATCGTCACCAGCATTCCAGACAAGGGCATTTGAAACATTAACAGTTCCTCCAAAAAATTCAATCCCATCATCTTGATTGCCAACAACTTCAACATTTGAAATAGTAGTTCCATTTCCTACACCGCCAAGAGTAAGACCATTAATCTCATTTCCTTCACCAATATTTGCTCCACCGTGACGGATAGAAATATAAGTTATCGACCCTGAATTATCACTTGCATCAGAACCTCCGTACAAACCATTTGCATCCGATGGAGGAATCCCTTCTATCTGAACCACATCTGATGCGGCAGAAATTGGTGCGTTACCCAATATGATCAATCCACCCCAGAGACCATCAAGATTTGGATCAAGATTCGGACTTACTTTTTGGCCAGTCATGATTTCGTCAGCGACTGATGTGAAAATAATTGGAGCTTCAGCCGTTCCATTAGCGAATAATTTACCTCCTCGAGCAATCAAAAGTGCAGTAGCATTTGGACCTGAACCGGCTTGCCCTTTGATGATAGTTCCAGCTTCAATGGTTAATTCTACCCCAGATTCAACAGTAACACGACTCGCTAAGACATACACCTTATCAGCGGTCCATGTAGTATTTGTTGTAATATTATTCGAAACTATAACAGAAGTTTCGTCCGTATTATACTTACAGGAATTATCATCTTTTTCAGCCTCAATATTGAAATTTATAGCTGTTGGATCTGTACATCCTTTTTTCTTACAACCCGCTGCCACTATTACAGAAATAGCGATTAATAACATTTTCATTTTTTTCATTTTTTCTTGAATTAATATTGTTGTTACAAAGATCGAACAGATCCCTATTATTTAGGTTAATCGATTATTATGTTAAGATTATAATTAAGTGAATTCCTTAATATTCAGTTAATATAGACCTAAAAGACTCGGCTTATTTATAGGTAAAAATTTTATAGATCATTAAAGGTATATCCAACACCCTTAATTGTCCGGACACAATTATCACCGATTTTTTCACGTAACTTTCTAATGTGCACATCAACTGTTCTTTCACCAACAATGGTATCGTCTCCCCAAATCAACGACATAATTTGGTCGCGGTTAAATACTTTTCCTGGTTTACTCATAAGTAGGTCTAAAAGTTCAAATTCCTTTTTTGGCAAGTAAATATCCATTCCATCTTTTGAAGCCTTATACCTTTCTCGATCAATATTAATTCCATTTTTACTGACTTTAATGGCACTTGATTTTCCGTGTTCTATTCTTCGAAATAATGACTCGATTTTTTTTAATAGTAGTCGTGGTTTTATTGGCTTGGTAATGTAGTCATCTGCTCCTGCTTCTAAACCGGCTATTTGTGAATATTCCTCAGAACGTGAGGATAGTATTGCAATAATAGGTTGCTCACTCAGTGGCATCAATCGAATTTCCCTGCAAGATTCAATACCATCCATCACAGGCATCATAACATCCAACAAAACCATTGAGGGTTCAATTTTTTTTACAAGTGAAAGGCCTTCTTCACCATTTAAAGCTGTGAAGACTTTGTAACCTTCTTGACGAATATTATAACTCAGAAACTCTAAAATATCTTTATCGTCATCCACAATAAGAATAGACTTTGAAATAATGGACTTCATTGGTTACAACATTTATGAACTCCAAATTAAATGGTATTAATCCTATTTTAGATTAAAGTAACATTAAGATAATGTTAAAACAAACTTAATCTGAATATTAAACTTAAAAAGGTTATAACTTTCTACATGATAAAGGATACAGAGGGTCAAAAAAAGACTCACCGATAAAAAATACCGATGACTCGTCTTTAGTAGACAGAATCATCGAATTGTCGGATTTAAAACTAGGGTTTGTTGAAGTGTTTGAGTATCTAGAAATAGAATAGAGTCTAGAGCCCTCGAGGAAATGTAGTTATAGCAAGCCATCACAAAGGAAAAATAAAGATGTAACTTTATCCCTACGTTAGCTGCAATTAAAGAATGAAAGAAGCATTAAAATCATATATAATAGACCAAGTCACTTCTCCAAAAGAAGAAGAGATAAATGATATACTTGCTCTTTTTGAAGAAAAACAATTTAAAAAAGGAGAGTTCTTTAAAGAACCATTTAAAACATCAAACCATGTTGCTTTTTTATCTAAAGGAGCTGTGAGACTAATAATTCATAAAGAAAATGGTGATGAAATAACTGCTCGTATTCGACAAGATGGCTCATTTATAGTAGACCCTTTTCGATTAAAAGGAACAGACAGTTCTCCGCTTGGGATAGAATGTTTAGAAGATCTGACTTTACTCATTGCCTCTGTAGAAAAAGTTCAAAAATTACTGGAAACCAACCTTGCATTTAATATTGTGGTTCGCAAGCACCAAAAAGAACAGCTGTTAGAAATGGCAAATAGTCAATATCTATTTCTTACAGGAACTGCAAAAGAACGGTATCAATTTATCCTTGAAAACAAACCAGAATTATTAAAAAAGTTCCCCTTGCGCTTTATTGCTTCTATGATTGGAATTACGCCTACCCAGTTGAGTAGAGTCCGCAATAAAAAATAATTCTCCTACTGATTCATTTCTCAACATTTGTTGAGTTAATCACATATATGCTTGTCTAGATTTGCTCTTCAATTTAAATTAATATGAAGAACTTATCACTTTTAGTAATATTATGTACTCTTTTCTTTACCCCTATACAAGGAAACGCTCAAGCAGCTTTGCTAGGGTTGATTTTTGGAGACAAGATAGCCAGTGAAGACTTTAATTTGAGTTTGGAGTTTGGCGTAAACTACTCGGGGATAACTAACTTCCAGACGCATCAAAGAGCGATAGAAACGAATTTCGGCATGGCTGGAAACATTAAACTTTCTGCTCAATTTTATTTGAGTCCAACTGTTTTCTTCAGCTCAGGAAGGAAATTAAAATTATCAAATTATTCCTTAAACTCTGGTAACAACTCATTAGATCAAGAATTTATTGACCAAAAAGCAGAAATTTCACTTGATTATATAGATGTTAATATTCCAATATTTTATCAAATAAACAAGTTTAGAGTTGGGATTGCTCCACAGGTTTCTTTCCTAAAGGGTGCTGATTTGAAAATAGACAATGATTTTGGCGTTTTTGATTATGACATGAAACATGAAGTCAACAATCTAGATTATGGATTACTGTCTATTCTATCTTACGAATTAGGAACTGCAAGAAAAGGAAAAGGACTTTTCTTACAATTCAGATATTATCAGGGGTTTGGTGATATATTTAAAGCTCCAGTATCGATTAATAATAGAAACCACTACTTCTCTCTTCACTTATCTTTACCATTCATCTCAGAAGAACTAGCTAAAAATAAATTAGAGTCGCATAAAAATTGACTCTGCTTTGATTTTCAACATATGTTGAGAAGTCTTTCTTATAGACAATCTAATTTTGTGAATTACCATTCTAGAAACAAAAAATTAAATGATTAATATGAATAAGATTGCATTAATTGTATTAGTAATCGCCAGTTCGATCATTGGTCTATCCGGGTGCAAATCAATTTTAGAATCAAGAGGATTAAATCCTGATTTTGAGGGAAATAAATACAATTTAGAAGGAAAAAAAGCCTTAATTGTAACAACTAGCCATGGTGTACTTAATAAACCAGGCGAAACAGACGGCAAGGCTACAGGAGTCGCTGCATCAGAAATGACTGCACCTTATTATGAGTTTTTAGATGCCAATATGGAAGTACATGTTGCTAGCATCAGAGGTGGTCAGATTCCCGTTGATCCAGTTTCTATGAGGCGATATATTCGCTGTGAAGCAGATGAGCGATACCTCAGGGATGACATTTTTCAAACAAAGGTAAAAAACTCCATTCCCATAGAGGAAGTTGATTTCACACAATATGATGTAATTTTCTTTGCCGGTGGATGGGGAGCAGCTTATGATATGGGGCAATCTGACACCTTGGCAAAAAAAGTATCTCATGCTTATTATAATTCAAATGCAATATTTGGTAGTGTTTGTCATGGTGCACTGGCATTTGTGAACGCAAAAGACAGTACTGGTCAGTCCTTGATTAAGGGGCGAACAATGACTGGTGTGACTCAAAAACAATTGGATGAAATTAATATCGAGTTCACACCATTGCATCCTGAGGAGGAACTCAGAAAAGCCGGAGCTAACTATCAATGCAGTACAGGAAAACGAGACATCTTTGAAACACTAACAGTCGTAGATGAAGAAAAAAGGTTTGTAACTGGACAAAACCAAAATTCAGGACACGAAACAGCTCAAAAAATAATGGAAATATTAAACGATTTAAAATGATACGTTTCTTAATTCTGCTTCTTGTTTTTCAATTGTTTACGATTGGAGTTTTCGCTCAGGATATTTCAAACTCAAACCCTCCAAACGTTGTATTGATATTAATTGATGATTCGGGATTAATGGATTTTGGTTCTTTTGGAGGGGAGGCTCAAACTCCTAATATTGACAGTCTTGCAAAAAGAGGATTAATGTTCACGAATATGCACGCCTCTCCTGTTTGCGCACCTTCACGAGCCATGCTTATGACCGGATCTGATAGTCACTTAGCAGGCGTGGCTAATTTACCAGAAATGCTTCCCTTGGAATATCAAGATTTAAAAGGATATGGAGGTGTATTGGATGACAGTGTTCAAACAATTGCCTCTCGTTTAAAAGAACTTGATTACAATACTTATGTAACAGGAAAATGGCACTTGGGCCATGATGAAAAAACCTTACCTACCAAAAGAGGTTTTGACAGATCTTTTATCTTGGGAGCTTCAGGTGCGGATAATTATGTAGCTAGTGGGTATTTACCCATGAAGTCCACTGCACAATGGTATGCAGATGGAGAACCAACTGATTTACCCAATAATTTTTATTCTTCTGAGTATTATGTGGATCAAATGATTCGTTTTCATGAAGAAGAAAACGATTCCGACCAGCCATTTTTCTCATATATCGCATTTCAAGCAATTCACGCACCTATTCAGGCTCCTAAGGAATTTGTAGAAAAATATAAATCGGTGTATACAGCAGGCTGGGATGTTTTACGCGAGAAAAGATTTGCTACCGCTAAGCAAATGGGAATAATCCCAGCAGATGCTGAAATGAATCCAATGTTTGAGGAAATGAATGCATGGGAAAGCGTCTCAGAGGAAAACAAAAAAGAGTACATCACAGATATGGCCGTGATGGCAGGAATGTTGGAGGCAATGGATTATCACATTGGAAGATATCTTAAGTATCTTAAAGAAAATGGTTTGGATGAAAACACTGTTTTCATTATTACATCAGATAATGGACCTGACGGAGGAGATTATGAAAAAATGCATGGCTGGGCAAAACGTCATGGATATCATAGAGATTTCGATAACTATGGAGGGAAGAGATATTACGGTAGCATAAGACCAGAATTTGCGAGTGCTATAGCTGCTCCTTTTTCATACTTCAAATACTACACAGGAGAAGGAGGTCTTAGAGTTCCGCTAATTATTACTGGACTGAAAGAGCCCAATCATCAAATTGACAATTCATTTTGTTTTATAACCGATATAGCTCCTACTATTTATGATATTGTCGGACTCTCTGCATCTGAGAATGAAGGATATGCTCCTGTTACAGGTAAAAGTATGCTTCCACATATTGAAAATAATTCAATACCCATATACAAACCAAATGAAGGCGTAGGTTTGGAAGCCGCAGCTTCTTCAGCATATTTTTTAGGTGATTACAAAATTGTCAAAAACAATGCTCCCTTGGGAGACAATCAATGGAAAATGTATAACCTCAAAATAGATCCTGCAGAAACCACCAATATCACCGCTCAAAATCCACTACTATTTCAAATTATGCTTTCACAATATGAAATGTTTGCAATAGAGGTAGGTGTACAACAAATGCCTGAGGGATACAATGCGCAAAAAGAAGTAGGTATAAAATCTCTTAAAGCAATGTTGAATCCATTTAAGAAATAAACTATCTAATGAGTTTCGCGTTCCTATCATACCTTCTAATTCTATTGTTTGCTGGTTCACATGAGCAATCTAATGAGGAAAATATCGAATTGCATGTTGTGTCTTATGAAGAATTCGAAACATTTGTAAATGCTACCGGATATGTTACTGATGCTGAAAAATATGGGTGGTCATTTGTTCAAAAAGACGTCTATAATTTCGAGGTAGTCGAAGGTGCAACTTGGTGCAAACCAGATGGGGAGAACACACCAAATTCGAAACAATTACCTGTAACACAAGTGAGTTACAATGATGCAATAGCGTACTGCGCATGGTCAGATACTAAACTCCCCACCTACAAGGAATATTGGGAGCTTATCAAAAATGATAATCGTCCTATAGTAACAAATAACATTAAGCCAATCAGCACTATAAATGAAGCTAATGTTTTGGGGAATGTTTGGGAAATTACTGCCACTACTATCGGTGATTCCACTAGACTTGCAGGTGGCTCTGTTTTTTGCTCTAAAGAAACTTGTCACGGGACTTCAAAAGATCGTGAGCTATTCGTTGATAAACAAACAGGAAACCTTCATATTGGGTTTGCTGTTATAAAAAAAAGCAGCTAACATTGTATAAGCAGCATTAAAACGACTGCTTATACTGAACCGTTGGCGGTAATTGAAAAAAGAAAACACAAAAAATGCACAAGAATCTTTATAAAATAGTACTAATAGGATTTCTACTAAACTCGTGCAGTTTTCCAACAACTAAAGAAG
>Ga0228627_1000800_pt1 | contig 18189 bp, 17 predicted proteins | sample 33DmetaG_FD_190483 | JGI IMG/M metagenome (GOLD analysis project Ga0228627, IMG submission 190483) | Seawater microbial communities from Monterey Bay, California, United States - 33D | ecosystem: Environmental > Aquatic > Marine > Coastal | place: USA: California | collected 2016-09-28 | reverse complement strand
AACCTTGACAAGTAATAATAGAATCAGTTATATTAAATAATTCAATAGGAAAAACACATTCATTATCACAGTCATAATATAATTTATCAAGAGGAAGTACAAGTTCAACATCTAAATCCAGATATACACCACCATAATAATAGATAACCAGATATCTGAAGAAATCAAGCTGTTGTATTTTATGTTTTAAATGAACAAATGTATTATAGTGTTCAGGCATTTTTGTTTTGATAAAGGTAACGATTTCATTGTCATCAAAAAACATATAGTTCCAATCAGGATTTAAATCACGAACCTTTTTTACTAATAGTGCATACAGAGGTGGTACCTCATGTGTTTTCCATGTTTGTATTATATTCATTTATATATAATACAAATTGCTTTTATATTAATCAATATTTTCAATAGTTTTAATAATATGGTCTGGATAATTCAAGTCTTTTAAAACTCTAACACCTCCTTTCATTTTAGATATTCCTTTTTTGATCTTATATGTATATTCAAATGAACCATCAGGATTCACATTAACAACCATTTTATAATTTTGTATGATATTAGATTGTTTGAATTTTTTGCATATAGTTAAGTAATGCGTTGTTAATATAAATTTAACATTATGATGTTGTTGTAAATATTCTAAAAATGCATAACCAGCCTTGGATGCTTCAGCCGGATTTGTACCTGAGTACAATTCATCAAATAAACAGAAATGGCGAAATTTGGAGTCACTAAACTGATTAATGGTATCAATAATATCTTTACAACGTCTGGATTCGGCTTGAAATAAACTGTCACGACCAGATGTATCAGGAATATTCAAATAGGAATGTATATGAGTAAATGGAGTGAGTGTAGCAGAAGTATAGAAACCACAACCAACTTGTTGTGAAAAAATAATATTTAATGCAGTGGATTTTAATATAGTAGTTTTACCACCTTTATTTGGAGCCGATATAATCATATTTTTCTCAAAATTACAATCATTTTTAACAGGATTTTCGGTGGTTAACCCTGGATAATATTGTTTTTTAAAGGAACACGTTTGTTTATCATCAAAAGTAGCATAAGAAATAATTTTAGATTGTATATTTTTATGAATTCCTAATAGATTATCAATATACCCATGAAATCCAACAGAATAACGAATAGAATTTTCATAAACAGTATTTGAATATAATTTATAATAACATTGTAGCATATATCCAGTGGTATTAAATTTTTTCAAGTTTTTTTCAAAAATATAGATATCACTGAGTTCTTGTTTCATATCATATAATACAGATATGTTTTCGCCATTGACCCGATTGAAGTCTTTGTATGATTTGCAATTGTTAGAAATAGTAGAAAAAGATTCCATAGAAAAAATGGTATAATCAATATAATCTCGTAATTCCAACAATTCTTTGTTTATGTTGATAATGTTACTATAAAATCGTTTGCATAATATCACATTTTGGTAAATTTGAAAGACATACATACCGAACATAAACAAAACATATACAACTTTATCCCAACTGAGCGATTGAAAGCTGCTAATAGCTTTTCCAATGAAATGATTTTTAGCAACATTTTGTAATGTTTTAACGTATACATCAATGGTAATAGGCACTCCTTGGATTTTTAATAGAATAAATGGAAATATAAGAAATAAAATAGGTAGAGCGAAACTAACAATAGGTGATAATACATGTGCAACGGATAGAGCTTGTAAGAATGTGGGTGAATCATTTAAATGTTTTAACATCTCCCATTCAATGAAATTGTATTTTTCTAAAAAGTATTCGTCCATCTTGATAGATTTCCAAATATTTTTAACGGTATCACAATCAAAGTCATATTTGTATTGGTCAATCTGTTGTTGATAATCTTGGATATTCGTTAATATATGTTTTGTATCATTTAAGTAGAGAACATCATTCGTAATATGTTGTTGCCATAAAGGAATCATATTTTTCGCGAATGTATGAGTAGGATTGAACAAATAATCATACATTGTCTGTGTAGATTCATAGTTAGACGGTATTTTTAATTCTAAATCATAAGATATTGTATCACTTAAGGAGAATAAGTTATCTTTGTCTAAATATTGAATAGGTAATTTAAATGTAGTATCAATATCAAATAATAAAACCTCAGGTTCAGGTTCAGGTGTATTATTTGAATCAGTATTATTGGTAAAAACTTGTATAAATGAAAACATTTTATTACTATAATATGTATACTAATAAAAAGAAAATTTGTTTAACGCATGCAGTTAAATCATTCAAAAGAGTTATTTGTAGTAAATTCATTTATTGTAATATTGTAATGTGATTCAATTCGTTTCATAATATGCAAATCGTCTTGAGTTATAAAATTAATAGCCAATCCTTTTCTTCCCCAACGCCCGCCACGACCAATACGATGTAAATAGGTATGAACACATTTTGGTATGTCAAAATTAATAACGGTACCGACTTGCTGTATATCAATGCCTCTCGCAGTAATATTAGATGAGATTAATACACGGAATTTACCAGCACGAAACTCATCAAGTGCCTTATTTCGCTCTCCTTTTTCCATATTACTATGAATACAACAAACAGGAAATCCTTCGCGAATCATAGCATCATACAAATCGCTTACCCTTTTTACATTATTAGTGTAAATAATAGATTGTGAAACTGTTAGTTTTTCAAAAATGTCTTTTAACATAGCAAATTTATCATTATCACTATACATCGCGACATAATATTGGTCAATCCCTTCCAGAGTAAGGTCTTCTCGTTTCATAGTAATATTTACAGGTTCTTTCATAAATTTATCGGTAAGTTGTAATACGTCGCGAGGTAACGTCGCACTAAAAATGGCTACTTGAATATTTTCATTAAAATAATTAAAAATCGTATGTATTTGTTCCTTAAATCCCTGTGATAACATTTCATCTGCTTCGTCAAGTACGAATAATTTAACAGTATGCATTTGTATATGACGTCGTTTTATCATATCAAAAATACGACCAGAACAACCAACAACCACATGTGGTGGTGAACTACGAAGACTATCAATATCACCTTGTACTGATGTACCACCAACGAGTAGTTGTATTTTTAGGTCATCCATGAATTCACCAATTTGTTTGATAACATTATATATTTGTCTGGATAATTCTTGTGTTGGTGCAATAATAACCGCTTGTAAGTTATTAATAGAGGTATCTATTGTTTGTAGAGTACTTATAGAAAATGCACCAGTTTTACCAGTACCTGATTGTGCCTGTGCAATTGTATCGTTACCAGAAATAATTGGCATTATAGCTAACTTCTGTATTTCACTTGGATTTTCAAATCCACATGAATAAATACCTCTAAGCAATTCGGTTTTTAAATTTAGATCGTCCCAATTTTGTATTACTCGTTTATTATCAGCTTGATTAATAATTTCACTCATAATTCTAATATGTATTATTTATAAATGTTTAAGCCTTTATTAGTTATAATATAATAATACTAATTATAATTTTATATAATATATATTATATATCAAGTCATATAGACATATCTATTCTATTATAGTAGTATTAGTATGATGTATGATATTGGTGTATTTAAATCAACGATTCCATTAGACTCATGTTATAAATTACCTGAAAATATTATATCAAATATTGATTTATTACATAATTTACTTGGTGTGAATAACATTATTGATAATGTATCTCGTAAACAGCATCGGGATAATACAGATAATTGGAAGACAAAGGAAGTATTTAAAGTGACTACGGTGTCAAAATTAGAGGGAATTGACCAAACCATTGGTGATATAAAAAAACATATGAATAAATTAACCTTAAAAAATTACGACGATAATTTAATTAAGATAACCGAATTAATTGATACATTACTTGAAACATATTGCGATTATATACAACAAGCCGTAGATATATTAGTATCAGTATCATGTAATAATAAATACTATTCAAATTTATATGCAAAAATATATATGAATATGGTCGATAAGCATGAGTGTTTTATTGTAGGAAAAACAAATATTATAAATGATTATTTAAAGGAATTAAATAATATATATACCGTAGACCCTAATGTAGATTATGATAAATTTTGTGAATCAAATAAAATCAATGAAAAACGTAGATCACGATTATTATTTATTACTCATTTATATAAAGAAGATGGGTATGACAATAATGATATATTAAGAATTATAAATGATATTAACCAACAGATAACTGATAAAAGAACAGATAAAATACATACTGAATTAATTAATGAATTGGCAGAAGATGTTAATATATTTGTTACAAATATGGTTGAACAAATAAAAACTGATAACGATTTTACATTTATATTAGATAATATTCGTACATATTCAAGTTGTAATATAAAGGAATATATTGGTATATCAAACCGTGTAAAGTTTAAATATATGGATATGGTGGATTTATTTAAGTAACTAATTTAGATTATGCTATTATAATAAATAATTATAATTATAAATATTATTTTTATTGTAACAGAGATAAAAATAATACTATTATGTATACAATATGTTGAAGTCTAAGTTTGAACCTGAATTGGTTGAGTATAAAACACATTATGGAATAGACAATGATGATATTGATTATGATACAAGTGTATATAATTATGATATGAATGGTACTATATTAGAAATAGCATTAGGTAAAATCAAATATACATTTTCGGGTAAGGGTATATTATTTTGTTCTATTTATTTGGTTATAAATGATACACCCAATTCGCGTATTGGTATATTTGAAATACGTGAAAGTGAAATACTTAATAGTATGGTTGATGATGAATTAGAATTAGAAAAAGGAAATATTATATTGTTTGCATCAAACCGTTATATTAACCGTATGTTAGAAAAACAAATACCCGAAGAAAAAATAATCCAAGACGCGAAGGTAGAAAAAGCTATGGATGATATACAACCTGAAGTAGAAAAGACTGATGTAATGAAGTTAGTTATTGAGGATAAACAACTTTCAACAGTTGCATCAAATATAAAAGATGAAGGTATAGAAAATCCATTTACCGATGTTGATAAATATGATGCACCAGATATGTTACCAGATGAGAATGATTTAGATATGGATGAAATAATCGCGGATTATAAAGAATCATCAAAAAATAGCTGGATAGAAACATTTACACGTAATAATCATTATACCGTTCATGCAAATGAGGGTTCAGGAGATTGTTTATTTGCAGTAATACGAGATGCTTATAGACAAATCGGCAAACAAACAACTGTAAAAAAATTACGTGGGTTAGTTGCAAAAGAAATAACTCAAGAAATGTATATTGAATACAAAGAATTATATACGGGGTTTTTTACAGAATATCAATCAATTAATGCAGAAATGATTGCATTACGTAAAATGAATAATGAGTTGAAACGCCGAATCAAAAATATAACTGACAAACCAGAAAGAGATGTTATTTTAAAAGAAGCAACTGAATTAACAACACGATATAATAAATTAAAAGTTGACCGTGTTAATACGAAAGATTTATTACAAGAATTTTTGTATATGCAAGATATAAATTCGGTGGAAGAACTTGGTGAATTTATAATGACATCTAAATTTTGGGCAGATAATTGGGCAATATCAAAATTAGAAAAAATATTAAATATGAAATTAATCATTTTGGATGAGAGTGCCTATAATACAGGTGATGTTGATGCAATTATGAATTGTGGACCTATTCATAATAATGTTGATGAAAAGGTATTTTCACCTGATTATTATATTATGACGAGTTATAATGGTAATCATTATGAATTAATTTCTTATAAAGATAAAAATATATTGAAATTTCGTGAAATACCATTTAATATAAAAACAATGGTAATAAATAAATGCTTGGAATGTAATTCTGGTTTATACTATTTAATTGATGATTTTCGTAATTATAAAACAAAATTAGGATTATCACCTGAACAAGGAGCAAAAAAAATAGATGAAAATGATATTGTGGATAAGGATATATATGATAGTAATATAGTATTCATGTTTCATTCTCAGTCAAGTGGTGCACCAAAAGCAGGATTTGGTACGGGAGAAGTAATCCCACCAGATAATGTTGTTGAATATAGTAGTTTAAATGAAAAAACAAAAACATCTGTTGTATATGATTGGCGAAAGAAATTGGATGACTCATGGGGGTCACCATTTACTGTTGACGGATTACGTTGGAATACAGTTACTCATTATGTTTTAGCAAGTCAATATAGGAAAGGATTTCCTGATTTTTATAAGGAATTTTCATTAGATAGTGAAAGTGAGTTATCTACGAGTTTGGAATTAGCAAAGGCGGCTATAAGTAAAAGTGGAAAGTTGGAAAATAAACAAATACGACCAGAAAATGTTACTGTTGATGCTGATTATTATACAATTGGTGTAGAATCACGAAAAGACCAAGAGAGATATACTGCATTAGAAGCGAAATTTACTCAAAATTTAGATTTACAACGTGTTTTAATGGAAACTAAACGGGCAAAATTAGTAAGATTTATTCGTAGAAATGACCCGGAACCAGACACACAATTGATGCAATTAAGGCAAAAAATAGCACTATAATTGTAATAATGTTCTCATTTTACAAAATATTAATGTATTTTGTAAAAAATTGATTTATATGTTACATTGTATTTGATTGTATCTTTTAACAAGCTTCTTTAAGAACTATGATTAATACTGCTACTGACCCAATGACTATTGAGGAACTTACTGGAAATCCATGTGATTGCTCAATGAATGCTGAACCGACGATGGTTTCTCAGGAAGAGCAACAACCGCGTGTGTATTCTCCTGCTCCTGCTGCAGAAGAATTGCTGTTTGACCGCCCAACTGAATTTACTCGTATGGAGTTAGAGATTGATGCATGGACCAGTATTTATATTCCAGTTTTATCTGATAAACTGGTACTTAAGAATCATAATGATATGATTCATAAATTTCAACCAAAATTTTTGAGAGATTTTCTTGAAAAGGTTCTTCGTATTGGAAAGGTTCGTAGAATTGATTACGTTGACCGAGATATTCCAAACTCATCTACACCAGTGAAGGGTGCATTTGTCCATTTTGAGTATTGGTATGACACTCCAACTGCTCGTAATTTGCGTGATAAGTTGAATACATATGGGCAGTTTAGACAGAAGGGATATATGTATAAGGGAAAGAGGTGTAATTTCTACCAACATAGTGGGGATATTACTGACCCAGCCCGTCCTGGCTATTTTGATATTCGTATCAACCATAAGCCAATTGAGGAAACAGAATGTGATTGGAATATTCATCAACTGTATGCTGAAAACCAGCGTCTTGAAAAAGAGATGTCTGCTCTTCAAGATGATAACCAGAGAATTATTGAGGATATCACGCATTACATGATGATTAACCGCAATATGCAAACGGAATTAGATTATTATCGTTCTATGTATTCTATTGATACACCACAACCAAACGTAGTTGTTCCTAATCCTCCACAACCGGAATTTATATATGAGAAACCTGCATTGGTGAGGGAACAAACAGCAGCTCATTGTGTATAAAAAAACATATCCATACATAATAAAAAAAATAGTAAAATATAAATAAAATAATAAAAATAAAAAAGAGACTATGGGGAGTCTTTTTTTATTTCATCTCATAAACAGACATTCTAAGTGTGCTGTGCAAAGAGTCTGGAACATTTTCTATTAATTTGTTCATATTTTCAACAAACGTAGAATCATTATGTAATTTTTGTACAAGATTGCAATATTTTTTCATATTATTGTTTAACTTTGATTGTGCCTTGTTAAAGTTAATAGTAAAGCCATTAATATTGATACATTCTCTTATATACAAATCTATATTATACATAAAAATACTTTTAATAATATAATACGACAATACATGAGTTTTATCTTTGTAGTTTGGATTTGGTAATTTATCATGGGTATTACTTAACAAGTCGTCATATTTCATATGAAAGTGAGAAAGAATCTTTGAACTTTGAAATATAGAGAACATCTTTTCATTATGTATCATGTTTGATAATTTTTTCATACATTGGTCAAGCCATTTTTCTTGGTTATCATTCCATTTTGTGGAAAAAAAGATAATAAACATATTATTACAAATTTCTGCCCACATTTCACAATATGTTTCAAATATACGTACATCCGCTACAACATTGAATATGGATAATATTTGTTTATTTGTACTATTATGATTGAACTCAGAAAAATCAAGTCCAAAACTATGAAATGTTTCATGTATAAACACCTTAAACCATTCTTCGTCACGAAATATATGAATGACATTATTTTGTTTACATGCGAATGTGTATGCAGTATTAACATGTACACGGTCCAAATTATCACTATCTATTTGTGGCAATTGTTTTTTTTCAGGTGTTAATGACAAAAATATATTCAATGTTTGAGAACATTTATCTTCTGCAAAAAAATCTGCAATAATTAACCACATATATATACGACGAATTATACTGTTTAATTTTAGTTTATTATAATTAATAGGAGTACCAATATGTATAGAAATATTACGGTCATTCATTTTAAAACTACAATTATAATAATGATGAATACTATCTTGTACAGATTTTTGTATTTCATCTGGATAATAGGAAGTATCAAAATCAATATTACTTATATTATTAATTGTAATAGTATTACGAATTTGCTTCCATTTTTCATATGCATAGGCAATGCGATTGAATAATAATGATAACATTTTGGTTGAACCTGGTGAAAAATCCGTAGTTTTTACGTTATATATAGGTTCTAATCTATTTGTAATATATGTCATGATTGTATCCGTTGTATCTGTTAGCATAATTAAATTATGATTAGAAATTATTTATATAAAATTGATTCATACTAAATAATACATGGGTCATCATAACCAGCTAAAAATATAACCAAAATGGGAATTAAATATTTAAACCGATTTTTAAAAGAAAATTGTAGTAAAAATGCTATACGTAAAATTGAAGTACAACAAATTCATGGAAAAATAGTTGTAATTGATGCCAGTATTTATATGTATAAATATATGGCAGATGATGCATTAATTGAAAATATGTATCAATTAATATCTATTCTATTATTGAATAATATTATACCATTCTTTGTATTTGATGGCAAACCTCCACCTGAGAAATATGACTTATTAACACAGCGTAAGGAGATAAAACAAAATGCTGAAAATCAATACAGTGAGTTATTAATTAAATATGAAAATACACAGGATAAAAATGAGAAAAAAAAAATGATGCAAACACTAAATGAATTAAAGCAAAAATTTATTCGTGTAAGAAATACAGACAAGGTACATGTAAAAGAATTATTAACTGCGTTTGGTATTATGTATTATGATTCAATTAATGAGGCGGATGAGGTTTGTGCATATATGGTAAAGTCAGGAAAAGCATGGGCATGTTTAAGTGATGATATGGATATGTTTGTATATGGGTGTACAAGAGTTTTGCGAAATATTAGTTTAATACACAAAACAGTCATTTTATATGAAACACCTATTATTTTGAAAGAATTATGTATGACTGAAGCACATTTTAAACAAATCATGGTATTATCTGGAACTGATTATAATACAGATACACTGACATCATTAGATACTACTATTTCTTGGTATAGTAAATATAAGTTGGCTTTAACTGATACTACGGTTAAGGATAAACTTCCGTTTTATGAGTGGGTATTGGTAAACAGCGATTATATAACTGATATAGATAACTTACATTGTATATGCCAAATGTTTAATATATGTTGTATGACCCAAGACCCATTATTAGAAAATCTTAAAATTGTATTGAATACTCGTAACGATAAACTATTACAGGATATTATGAAAAAAGAAGGCTTTGTATTTACCTAAGCAGTGATGACATATAACAGCCTTTGAAGTCATGGGTACCAGTATGTGTTAAATTTATACTTATATCTATCCATATTTCCCCATTTATTAATGTCCAACGATTACAAAACATCCAATCTTCTGATAGATAATGGTCATCAACCACTCCACAATCAAATAGTGCATATGCATATTTATTTTCATCGGTTGTTAGAAAATTAATATCATCTGTATATTTGGTAGAATGATATGATGTTGTCATTTTTTCTATTACATTACGCTGTATCATCATAAATCCTGTAGCAACATGTTTTACCTGAGTTAAATTATTTTTTATTTTGACTTCTTTTGAAACATAATTCACATTGTATGTCAATAAGTTCATTTCTATAGCATCTGTATCATTTATTTCATACAAGTGTGAATTATTTTTTATATCAATCATATCTTGTACTTGATTCGCCTGTTCTTTGGTAGGTACCAGTTTCTCCAAATTATATTTTTTAAATGGATATATACCACCTATTATTGGTTTATCTGCTATTAACAACTTCAATATATCGGTTGGAACCCATGTTATATCATTATCAATAAAAAAAACATGTGTCATATCAGGATCACTCATTGCTTTTGCAATTAAATTATTTCGGGCACGGGTAACTAAACTATCACTTTTACAAAATAAAACCTCCAATCTAATTCCTAATTCTCCACATAATTCCTTTGTTTTCATTAAACATTCTATATAATTTACAAAACAAACACTACCAAAACAAGGTGTTAAAATGTAAATAACTGGATTTATTTTCTTAGTATATTCTTCTAATACTTCGTATATATTTATGGTTTCAAAATCACTATCCATTATATAAGTATTTGAAAATAGAACTTTAAATAGTTTAGTTTTGATAGACATTATATGTAAATAATGATTATTGTTTAAAATGTAAAAAATTGATTTTTGTTGGTTGTGTATTAACCTGTATATTTTATTATATCTGTTATATAATGTCTCGTCAAGCTGAAGTTAAACGATTGATTTCAATCAATAAAGAATTAGATAAACCATCTGTTCCACTTAATACACGCATTAAGTTGTTGAATCAACTTGCTAATAAGTTACAAAAGGTTGGACGATTTAAACAGGCATCAGAAACATATAAACAAATTGTTATGCTTCAATGTCAATTGTTTGGTGAGGGACACCCTCGCACAATATGTTCTAAAACAAAAGAAGTTATGACATATAATCATCAAGTTGATATTGATAATAAATCACGTGTTTATCACGAGGCAAAGAAAATAGAGAAGGCTGAAAGGATTAGAAAGGCGAATGATGAAGCTTTAAAGAAAAGGGAAAAGGCTGCAAAGAAAGCTTCTGCAAATTTGGAATAAAAATGATAAAAATAAATAAAAATGATAAAAATAAATAAAAATGATAAAAATAAAAAACAACTGTATATAGTTTTTTTTTATTACAGATTGAAATAAATATTATTGTAAGTAATATTTATTTTTTATAGCGCAGTAATAATATAAGATATTCATTTTTTATTATATTTTACTATGTGATTAAGGTGTTTATTTATTTGGTTTAACCGTATTTTTACTTTTTATAGACTTTCTATCATTTTATAATTTTTATAGGAATATATTACTTTATTTATGCAGATACCGCAGTGGGTGCCTTTTGGAAGTGGTGCTTCATGTAACGCTGGAGGTTAAAGTAAGTGAGCTCATCGCCCTTGGCAACATTAAGCAACTTGGTTAGCTTAGCATCGGGATGGATAATACGACCATTGTCCTTATCTTGAAGGTTATGAGAACGGATGTAAGTGTTAATCTCCTTACTTACCTCAGTACGAGCCATCTCAGTTCCAATGGACTTACCAAGGAAGTGAGCCAATTCAGCACTGATTGGAGTAGGCTTGACGAAACCAGATGGCTTTCTGTCACCGGTGTTACGGCGCTTCTTGTTGGAAGCCTTAGCGGCAATCTTCATCTCGCGGGACATTGCCTTCTCAAGGGTCTTGTAATCGCTCTTAACCGTGACGAATAGACCAGCAAGCTGTTGCAACTTAGAACTGAACTCAGCCATCTTTACAATGATGGAAGGAGTCTCAACAGCAGGAGCAGTAGGCTCTGGTGCGGGGGTTAGCTTAACCTCATTGACGGGGGCAGCAGGCGGGGCAGCGACAGCTGCCTTCTTGGAAGTCTTTGCCTTGGGGGCAGGGGTGGAATCAGTAGTAGTCTTAGATGCTCTAACCATTCTGGGTTTATATACTACATAAACACCATTGTTTTAAGTATGTTTACATGAATATATATAAATTGTATTAATATATTTTTTATTACACACTGAACACAGTATAAAACCGCGTACAATATAAAATTTATATATATTTAGTATAAAATTTAGAAAGGTGATAGCGCGAATTTAATAAATAATTGATTCATATAACCACGGCATTACAGTACGAGCAGGTTGTGAAATAACAGTTAATGCAGTCAGGGCTATTAATGTACCTATTTTACGTATTTCAACATTTATACCACTATATACTAAATTTTCAAATACAATCAAACATGCGGTTTTTAATGTAGCTGTGGATAAATCCAAGTGCCTTACCGTATGTGGAAATATACCATCAAAAGGACCATGTATTGGACATATATCATTCTTTACCTCATATGAGATTTGTCCGCGATAATTCCATATATCATAAAAACAACGATATAATTGGGCATATTGCATATGTGTTAAATTAGTAAACCACGTTTGGTCAGTATAGTTACCTAATTGGTCTATTTCTATAAATAATGCATTAATACGGTCAGGTATTGGTCGTTGACGCGTATTTTCTATTTCTTGATATTGTTCATGATATATATTTGGAATGGTTTCTACATTTGCAATTGGACGATAATTCAAATAAGAACTAACTTCTCTATTATTAAATTCATTTGCTATTCTATTTATTAAATTTCTATAACGGCTATGGACAAATCTATGATTATTTTGTATATAATTTACGTATGGTTCATTAGTCTCACGCATTTTTCGGTATACTAACAATGATAAATTATATAGATTAATTATTTCATTTTTATGTCTTTTTGTAATGGGGGTTCGTGTATATGGATTAAATATTTTATGGGTTTTACGTATCATTTCTATTAATGATGTTATGTCAAATCCATATACAAAATTGTCTATATCTGTGTAACAATAAAAATATTCCTTACTAATTTCATTTAATGGTTCCATTGTTGAAAAATCTGTCGTATTTGTACACATATTACGCTTTTCATTGAATTCGCGATTTTTGTTTATTATTTTATTCACAAATTGTCTACGAGTATATTTCTGTACAATAATCGCACTCTTTATTCGTTCAAATAATGTTGTAATTCGTTCAATTAATACCCCCTTTGTTCCAGAAATATGCAATTTATGAAATTTACATACTTGCTTTAAAATAGGAATTGTATAAGATTTCATTATAATGTTACTATTTACATAATCTGTGTACGTAAACGGTTCTAATTTCTTTCGCATGGGGTTTTGTTTCTTTTTTGTTTTTTTCGGTATAATATCTACTGGATTTTCATCTAATGCAATTGTATTTAATATTATATCTGCTGTTGACATTTATATATTTTCTTGTGTTATACTATCTATATACATTATTTATTAGTATTTTTACTATATTTATATATACATATTTTATATCAAAATACACCATACACGCAGCAAACATATTTTCTTCTAATACTTATTGATTATATAATGTAAAAAATTGATTTAAAGCTACGTGTCTAATCTATTGTATACTTGTATACACTCGTTATATATTTACAATGTCTAAGCCTTCAGCACCTATCGTTTTGAGCAACAGTGATTGGAATACATCCTCAATCCGCTATATGCAACCCAAGATTAATGACCGAGGGGGAAAGTCAATTAATATTATTAGCACCCAGTCTAATCGTTCACTTCATATTTCCACTCCTCTCATGATGACATGGGGCATTAGTGATTTTGTTGATGAAAAGACGGGAGAGTCTGATGGTAAGTTTAGTATGTCTTTGGTATTTCCTAATGGTGATTACACTACAGCTGCTACTGATACCTTTCTTGCAAAGTTGAAGGCGTTTGAGAATCAAATCCTTGATGATGCAGTTAAGTACAGTGATGCCTGGTTTGGTGAGGACTTGTCAAGAGAAGTTGTTAAGCACAATTTCTTCCCATTCCTAAAGTATTCTAAGGATAAGCTTACTAAGAAGATTGACCCGTCTAAGTCACCTTCTATTCGTGCACGTGTACCAAACTACAATAGCAAGTGGGGCGTTGAGGTATATGATACCCAGAATAATTTGCTATTTCCTTGTGATAATGAGAATATGACACCAATGGATTTTGTACCTAAGCAAAGCCAAGTTGCAGCAGTTCTACAATGTGGTGGACTATGGTTTGGCGGTAAGGGCTGGGGAGTTACATGGAAGGTAAACCAATGTGTAGTTAAGCCTCGTGAGGTAGTTAGTGTGTTTGGTAAATGCCATATTCAACTATCTGCCGATGAAATTAAGCAAATGGACACACCTGTTCAAGCAAATGCAGAGGATGATGAGGAAGGTACTCCTCTACCAGCCACAACTCCAACAGTTGTTGATACTAACGTTGAAGATAGTGATGAGGAGGAGGAAGAGGAAGTAGCACCAGCTCCTAAGAAGAAGGTTGTCAAGAAGGCAGCACCAGTTGAAGAGGTGACAGCACCAGCTCCTAAGAAGAAGGTTGTCAAGAAGAAGGCAGCATAAGCATAAAATTTATATAATACTAATAAAAATAGCACAAAATAATGAACATAACAAAAGCACAAATATAATCACAAATAAACAAAATTTAATGAATAATAGAAAAAAGCAAAACAATTACTCAATCACCTAAGCATAACATATATAAAACTTCAACGTTTTTTATTGGAATATATAAATAATATGATATCAAAATAATATCATATTAATATCTAAAATAAACTACATTATTTTTTCGTTGGACATATTCCATCTTTGATGAAATATAAATATCCGTATTTTTCCCATTTCTCCAACACACTCTGTATTTCACCATACAATACATTAAAATCCTTGTTCAAATATGGTTCAGGCTTATCATATGTATAATCTTTCCATAATGCAGGATTATCCTTTTTTTTTGTTTTTTTTATTGTTCGTTTCATTATTTCTACCATTCCACGGAGCTCATCTTTAAAATAATCTCGCTTTATTATATTTTTATACATCTTTATCATTTCCATTTGTCGTTTTTTCATATTTTGGTCAATAGGTTTATTCAAATACTTTAATAGCGTATAACTTTGACATAATGAGTCATTTTTGTTGATATTTGTATTTTGATATCCTTCGTCTACACTGCACCATTTTATGATTTCTCCATTTTTCCCTTTTTTTTCTAATACATGATGGTATGAACCTAAAAATACTCCTTCACCTTGTCTTGCTACGAAATTCCAATCACGTGGTGTATACATTTCTTTAATGATTTGACGTACTGTTAGATCTCCAAATATTTGATTTATATAGGTGTAATACTCCTTAGAGAAATTTTCTAAATTTATTTTAGTACAATTATTCATAGATATATAATATTACTTACATTAAATATCTATAATATTTATTTACACAGATCAGGATACTTCAACAGTGTTTCTATATATTCATAAGGAATCAATAGTTCGCTTAGCAAATCCTTGTTTGTCTCTTCAATCCAATATTTTTCATCTGTATATGTTTTCCCATGGAACTTATTGTATTCTCTGTACTGTTCTATTCCACAATATATAGTGTAATCATTCTGTTTTAATAAAATATCTAATATATTTCTTATATATGTTTTTCCACTAAACTCAGGACCACATATTACAATACTAACTCCTTTTTCTATTGCCTTCTCTACTTTATATCTAACTAATTTACACTGTTCATTGTATTCTTCCATTTTATATAAATACAAATCTATATTTAAGTGTTATTAGTAAAATATATTATAGACAACTATGTTATGATTGCTATGGCTGATACGATAAACGATAAACCTAAATTTAAAGGGAAATTTAAAAGTAAATCCTTTTGTAAATGGTTAAAAATAAACCGAAAAAAATATGTTATAGCAGGTAATGATAATAGTGATAGTGATAATAGTAATGATTATGATAAAGGAGACCTTATTAATGGTACTAAACCTGTAGTACAAAAATATCCCCGACCTGGTATATTCAAAATTTTTAAAATATGATTTATATTTGTATAATGTTATTATATATGATTAACGATAAATATATTCTATTTTTACGCCAAACATTTTTGATTCCTTCTACTAATTGTTTTTCTTGCATTAAATCTACTACTAATATTGTACATGAATTAGAAAATAGTGGTATTACTGTTATTGATATTACTGATTTAAACAAATTTGAAAATTCTCAAGCACACACTGCTTTAAGTTTTGATAATGAGCATATGCCCAAAATAAATGTATTATATATTAAATTAATTGAAGGAGAATATTATTCTGCTGAGTTATATTCTAAAACAAAATTAGAAAAAGAAAGACAAATGCTATTCCTATTAGCCGGTAAATTAGGGGTACATACGATTAATTATAAAACAGAAATTGTTGAAACTACTATTTCAAATAATAATGCATCTATTAATGTGAAGAATGTTGGTTTAAATGCATCCTATAATAAAACCATATCTAAACAACAAGGTATCGAGGGTAATGAAGTATATTCTAATAGGGGTGCACCCGTGTATTGTCTTTCTATGAAAATTGACCAATTAGAAAAAACGATTAAAAAAAAATTTGATTACCTCCATTCATCTAATTTTTCATGGGAATTTTATAAAAATAGTCCTAATTTACAAGTATTTGTATATAAAAGATATGTGTTTAAAATGATTGAATTAGAATATATTTCTAAAACGGATGATATTATAGATAAGAGTTTTGAAATACAAACTATATTATTAAATTTTGGCATTGGCATTAAATTAGACAGTTTTACTTCTGTTACTGATAATATTATTTACAAAATTAAGTTCTTTGATGATGAAAAATTACATGATAAGTTAACTGAATTAGCTCGTTTAACCCAAGACGACTTTGTTACTATTAGAAAGTTTTATGATAGTGAAAAAAGTAAAGATGAAAAAAATGTAGATATTGTTGTATATCATATCGCTACCTTTGTACGAAAATTTGCAAAAGACTTATTGCTGCCAAATGGTAATAATTATGCAGATAGACTTGAAAAATGGATAAATAATAATCAATGTGGTGTTTTTGAAGGAATTTGTCATAATTTTATTAGTTCTTCTCAAATTTCATCATGGCTTAAACGTACGTTAAAAGAAGAAGGGGACCCTATTGATAATGATCAGGATGATGAGTTCATTAAATATAGTATACCATATTTTAAAAAGATATTCGGTAATGATATTATTAGCGAATGTAAAGTAATTCGTTAAAAATTAACTATCTTTTGGAAAATAAGCTGTTACAGATGAAGGATAAAAATGTTTATTAAAAGACAAACTATCATACAATTGTGTTGCCATGTCATTATTTTTAACTATATATACAGGTGCTACTGGACTTTGCATATAAAATATCCATTCTAATAAATACCGTTTATATGAATTATTACAAATAATTATACTTTTTGATAAGTAGACATTATTTTGTAACTTTTTCCTTTTTTTTAATTTATTTATAAATACAGTCATTTTCCAAGCATACTTCATTAACGACATACCTAATCCTTGTGTATCAAATATAAATGTGTATGGTCTTTCTCGCATATCATAAGAAACCCATTTATTCGTAAATTGTTTCCACGATTCATTTGTTATATTATGATCAAATGTTATGAATATTTTTGGAAATAATTTATCATCAAAGAAAGCAAACATTAATTATATTATAACATTTTTTAATATAATTACAATTTGAACTTTTTAATATCATTAATTACAGTTTGAACATTTTTGTAAAATAAGCAACAAAGAAAATACCAACAAAACATTTGGAAAATAAGTCTAAAACATTATATCCTACATTTTTTGTTATATCATCCATTTGATAAAATACTCCATAAAATGCCCATAAAATTACAAATGAATAAAACAACATCATATTATCAAAATTATACTTAGTCAAGAAATTTTTGTAAATATATCCGTATAGAGTGAAAAAGAAA
>Ga0228627_1000799_pt1 | contig 18200 bp, 23 predicted proteins | sample 33DmetaG_FD_190483 | JGI IMG/M metagenome (GOLD analysis project Ga0228627, IMG submission 190483) | Seawater microbial communities from Monterey Bay, California, United States - 33D | ecosystem: Environmental > Aquatic > Marine > Coastal | place: USA: California | collected 2016-09-28 | reverse complement strand
TCTTTCAATATATTCGCAAAATGTATAACTATTTTCTAAAATTAATTCGCTAGCATAAACTTCAAAACCATCACCTCTTTCAAAATTATATATATGTTGACTACAATTAGCACAATACCCTATAAAAATATTATCTATACAACCATATTTTAGACAATTATTACATTGATTAGGTCCACTTCCAATAACATTATTAAAAATCCATTCATCTGGAAATGAGTTAATATAATTAATACCATTTACAAATTTATAAAGCATAAATGTATTATTCGAAAATTAATAAAGTAAAAATACTCTTATATAAAAGAAATATAAATAAAATAAAATCAATTTTTTAGATAAGTGAAATAAATATAATTTGTTAATGTAATAAGAAAAAATAAATGATTTGCGGTATATGTTTAGAAACAATAAATAAAAGTGTAATGGGAAGTTGTAATCATCATTATTGTTATAATTGTTTAATAAATTGGCTAAAAACAAAAAATAAATGTCCAAAATGTAATAATATATTATATGAATTAAATTTTGATAAAGAATTTGATGAATTAATAAGTGATTATAAAAAAATAAAAGGAGAGAATTCTCCTATTAAAAGATATAATACAATACATTCAGGATTAGAAGACAATAATTATAATTACTTACAAAATATAATAGAAAAAAAAATATTAATTGATTTTAATAAACATAAAAATGAAGAAATAGGAATAACACTAACAAATAATACAAATGGTCCAGGTGTTAAAATTAAAAAAGTAATAGAAAATAAATTAGCTTCTAAATATAAGTTAAAAAAAGATGATATAATTTTATTTATAAATAATATACCATGTATAAATCATAAACAAAGCATAGAAACATTAGAAAATTTATCTGTTTCGTATAAAATAGTGAAATTAATTTTACTATAATTTTATTATATAAATTAAAAATATAATTAATAAATAAACTAATAGAGTAAAATGGAAAATTGTATTATAGGATTACCAATATATAATGCTTCTCAATATATAAGTCATACAATCAAAAATATAGAATTATTGGAAAAATGTTTCAAAAATATAAAAATCATTTTTGTTTACGATAAATCAAAAGATAATACATTAAATTTATTAAAAAATTATGTAAAAGATAAGCAAAACGTAACAATTTATATAAATGAAGTAGAGAGAATAAGTAATAGAACAATAAATATAGCAAGAGCAAGAAATAAAATATTAGAATTTATTTACTCAAATAATGATAATAAAGATTACAAATATTTTATAATGTTAGATTGTAACTATAATAATTATAAAACAATAGATATAGAAATTTTAAAAAAATATTTATTGAGAGATGATTGGGATTGTTTAACTTTCAATCAAGAATATTATTATGATATATGGGCATTAAGTATAATCCCATATTATTTAAGTTGTTGGGCATGGAGTTGTGGTGATAAAGTAAAAGATATAATACAAAAATATATAACATATGTTCTCTCTCAATGTAAGGAAGATGATCTAGTTCCATGCTTATCAGCTTTTAATGGAATCGGTATTTATAGAAAGGATAAATTCATAAATTGCTACTATGAAGGAAACTATCACATTAAATACCTTCAATATTTAAAATGTAATTTGAATAATAATATAAATATTTTAAAAAATATATCAAAAAATGTAATAAAAAATTATTATGTTGGTTCAAAAGGGATACATAGTAACCAAGATTGTGAACATCGTAATTTTCATTTAATGGCAATTATAAAAAATAATGCTAGAATAAGAATATCGCCTTTATATTTATTAAAATAACAATAATATTTATAAAATTGATATTAATTAATAATATTTATTAATAACAATAAAAATGGAAATAAATGGAAATATCGTTACAAAGTTATCACAAGATGATATCAAAATACTTCAAAGTATTTCAATAGGATTAAGAGGATTGAGTTTTCTAGCAGATAACGGGAAACAAATAATAGAAAATTATTTATTTATAGATTGTGGTGAAAAATTAGATCCAAACAATGTTTTAGACGAATGTTACCATCAATATTCATCAATATCAGGTGAAGAATTAGAAAATTTTGCTTCAAAGATAGATAAAATTTGCTTTCCAAATGGAATAGATGAAAACTCAAGTATATTTGATAAGTTAACTATAAATGAAAATGGAATAGACCTAACATATGAAAAAAAAATAAAACACCCTATAAATTTAAAAGGAAAAATAGTAAAAAAAGATTCAAAAAATCAATATAGAAAATATCCAGAATATAATGAGATAAACAATAATTATAAAAGTAACGAGCATAAAGAAGATTTTGGATATGACAGAACAATGTATAAATTGGGTCATTTAAGTATGAATCCAAAAGAAGAACCATTTTTGGGGGACGATGCTTAAATTAATTGTAATATTTTATTATATTATAAATTTCATCCAAAATATTATTTTTATTACTTGAAATAAGGTGTTCCGAAGCATCAATATTATTTTTTATATTATCAATAGTTTCAACAATTACTTTAATTTTTTCTTCTATAGTTAATAAATCTTTATTTATCTGAGTTATTTCATTACAATTTTCATAAAAATTATTTGCTAATAATTCTTGTAAATTATTATTACATACTATAAATATTTCATGATTTTCAATAAGTAATTTTTCTTGTGAAATTTCTTCTAGTATTAGATAAGATAACTCAATATATGTTTTATTTATGGAATTCAAATAAGAAAATATTTTATCAAGTATAAATAATGACAAAATTTTTTTACTTGTTAATATATTTTTTAACAAATAAATATCTATTTCTTTAATATTGTTTACACGTATAATATATAGAATTATATCATATATCGAAGAATTATATTCTTCTATTAAAATTTTTTTACTTATAAAAATAGCGTTAAAATTTTTTTTAAATTCAAGAAGATTAGTGTTCAAATTATTAATATGATCAGTAATTTTCATAGTATGACTTTCGAATTCAATAAAATTAAATTTAATATTTATAATATTATATATTGAATGTATATCAGAATTTATTATTTGTAAAATATTATACCACTTGTCTATAAGTAAATAAAATTCATTATCATATTGCTCTAGTTTACTAAAAATATCCTTATTATTTTGAAATAAAGATTTAATATATATTATATCATACATTACTTTACTTTAATATTAAAGTTTTAATTATTATTTTTAATTTATATTTTTAATTTATATTTTTAATTTATATTTTTAATTTATATTTTATTATAATATAATATATTACTAAAAAAATAAAAATAAAAAAAATTGAAACAAAAGTATACTTATAATTAGATTTCAGCAAACAAATTAACTGAATAAGTATGCCATTTTGCCGTTTCTGCTTTGATAACAAGATAGATGGTCCACATAATCACTATCTTCGGGAAAGCAAAGAACCTTCGTCGCGGGTAACATGCCCATTGCTATTGAACACACTATGCCTGAAGTGTAATAAGAAAGGACATACGACAAATTATTGTAGGGTAAAGGAAACCCCAAAGAAAGTGAAGATGGAAAAAGAGTATGATGAGGATGGTTTTATGATTATCAAGAGTAAAAAAAAAACAAATAAAGATGAAATGGACTATATACAAAATAAAAATAACTTCGCAATTCTTTGTGAAGATAATAATAGTAAAGAGCCGGTAAAAAGCGAACAAAAATTCAATCCATTTGCGGAGCGACCTGCTGGTATGTCATGGGCTGACTGGGAAGAAATGGATGATTAGATTATAACTCAAAATAAATGTAAGTAATTGAAAAATAAAAAAAAAATAAAAGAGCATAATATTATGCTTTTTTATTTCAAAAAAGAAATTTTGCATGAAGTGGGGTTCGAACCCACGAGGCTTTCGCCATGCGATCTTGAGTCGCACCCCTTAGACCACTCGGGCATTCATGCTTATTATATTTTTTTATTATTTTCTGTATTAGTTCTATTATTTTTATCGACCAGTAGAACCAAACCCACCAGAACCTCGAATAGATTCCCCAAGTTCACTCTCGCTATCTACTAAAATTGGATAAATAGGATATGTTAGATTAGGACTACAAATTTGTACAATACGATCCCCCTTTTCAATTGTATAATAATTGAAAATCGCATTTTCATCCATTCCCTGTGCTTTTCTCTTAACCTTATCATGATTATCTAATAATGCTCCAAGCTGACCTCGATAGCCAGCATCAATAATACCTACCGAATTAGAAAGTCTAAGAGGAGTTTTTGCTCCCATACTGGAGCGAGGATATAGATAATATCCACAAAACATGCCATCAAATGTCATTGAACATTTAATTCCCATAGGAACTTTGTTAGATAAAGTTGAGTTTTTAATTTTTACATCATTTGGACAAAATAAATCAATACCACAATCAATATTAGAGGCATTTATCCCATTAGAAGAGATATAATCATCTATATTTTTTTGTTTTTGTGCGCACATTTCACTATATTTTTCTGTAAGCTCTAGATCATTATTCATAATATAGATTTTCAGAATATAGTATGGAGGAGACATTGTTAATTAGATTAATAAAAAATATTTTAAATCAATTTAATATAATATAAAAATTGAAATAAAAAATAATTAATAATTAAAAACAATAATCAAAATGGTTAGCCGCTCAGACGAAACCTTTATTAATATTGCCAGCAATGAAGCAGAAAAATCGTCACTACTTATGAAACATGGTTGTGTCGTTGTAAAGAATGGTAAGATTGTAGGAAGAGGATATAATAGCTCAAGAAGCACCTCGAGTGATAATTTTATTAGCAATTCTCCCTCATGTCATGCTGAAATAGCAGCATTGAGACAATTTTATCATATGTCCCTTACGAATACATATGGAAAATATAGCGAATCGATAAAAGGTCAGGTATAATATGAGACAATTCAAAGACATAGTACTGTATGTTGTAAGAGTCGATGCATGTGGAAAGTTTACAAATTCAGCACCATGTATGAATTGTTTCAAGGTAATAAGTGAATTAAATATTAAAAAAATAGTATATAGTATAGATGGTAACGAGTTTAATATGTGTAAGCCTTGTAATTATGAGACAACACACGTAAGTCTAGGTAATCGTATTTTACTAAATGAATTGAATAGTATGAAAGAAAATAAAAATACAAATAAAAAAAAATTTAAATAAAAAAATAAAATATTTACTAAAAATAAAGAACTATAAAAAGCGCACTATATAATATTTTTTATTTTATGCAGTTTCTTGTAAAAATAATTTTAATAGCGCAAATAATTCATGAGAAGACCGAATAATTGCTGTTAAGAAACTTACAATTATAATAAGCAATATTTCTTTAAATAATTTAAAATATTTTTTTAAATAATGTATAAAATATAATAAAAAATTGATATTAATAAATATAAGAATATATAAATCATATCTCATAAAAAGATGTCACGATTCGAGTGTCTAAATAATAATAATTGGCAAACAAAAAAGCCAAAAAATCAAAGAAACGAAAAGCATTTCAATAAAAATAATAGAGATAACGGCAAAAAAGAGAGAAAAATTCCAACAAATAATGAAAAAAAAGAATTGAACCTTCTAGATGAAAAGTTATTTCCTTCTCTAGTAAAGGGTGAAGGAGTAAAAGAAACTATATTAAAAAATTATATAGGAATAGTAAATCAAGAAATAGAGACAGAAAAAATAGAAGAAAAAGTTCCTCCAGGATGGACTATGATTTACAAAAAAGATAATAAAATTATTATAGAAAAAGGGAAAACAAATCATAATTCATACAATAAAGAAATTCAAGAAGAAAATGAAAGATATATGATAGCAAATAATATTTTAGATAATAGATATTATGAAAGATTAGAACTAAATGAAATTTTAGGTGACATATCACCATATTGGATTATGGATGAACAATATGAATATGATACTCGAGAAGATGAAATTATCGATGATAGTGATACAAGTGTTTCAGAGTATGAAAATGAAGAAGATTTTTATTAAAAAATTATAATTTATTTGTATTTAATTAAATTATAATTTGAATAAAGAAATATTTTTTTAATTAAATGGATAATATAGATTTTGACTCAGAATGGATAAAAGATTATGAAGAAAAAGAAAATGAATATAAAAAATTTTACAAGGAAGAAGTAAATATTATAGATGTCATTTTTATATATATAAATGATGATAATGAAATATATAATGTGAAAAATTTCAAAGAATACATCGCAAATTCTCAAATTAATTATGAGAGAATTATAGAAATAATTAAAAATTATCAAAATAATATGGATATCAAACATAAATTAATGGGATTATTAAATTATAAAATAGATATTGATCCAGAAAATATAAAACAATTGTTTAATTACAATATAAATCCGGGAACATTGTATTCCATTAAAAATATAAATAATATTAACTTTGATAAAACAATTAATTTATTACAACATTTAAATAGTCTTATTTTTATTTTCAAAGTAAAAAATACAGATAAAAATAATAAAAATGCTACAACAAGAAGAATAACTTTAACGCAAAAAGAAAAAAAAACGAAACGCAAATATACTTAAAGATTATAATTTTATTAAATTATAATGTCAGAGTTAGTGGCTGCACTAGATAATTTACAATTCGGAGAAAATATAAATTTTGAATATAAATGGTCGTCAAATAATAATATGAATGAGCTATTAACTCAATTTTATTTTCAATTAGTAAGAGATGCTAATGAAGAAGCATTAAAGGTAAAATATTATGAAATGTTAGATTATGTATTTAATATAATTGTAGATAGTGATAGAGAATTATATGGAAAATATATTTACAAATTAATTGCGCATATGAGAGATATTCCAAATGGAAAGGGGGAATATAATTTATCATATTTTTTAATTAGCAATTTATATAAATATAAAGATACAAAAAATGGAAAAAAATATGATTTTGTTATAAGTAAATTAGTAGAATTTATTATTGAAAAATTTGTAATTTTAGAAAATGAAAATTTACCCTATGGTTCATGGAAGGATATAAAATATCTCTTAGATTTTCATCTAGATGATAATAGTAAATTAAAGAAAAAATATTATACTCCGTTAGAGGTTATTGAAAGAAATAATGATATGATTGTCAAAAAATGCATTGAATTGGTTTGTCAACAATTACATAAAGATATTAGTAAAAAGAATCCATCATTATTATGCAAGTGGATTCCAAGAGAGAAATCAAAAAAATTTGGATGGATTACTCCATTATTAGCTTATAATTATTATAAAGAATGGATAGTAACAGCAAATACAAAAAAAACAATTGATATTGCTAAGAAAAAATGTTTAACAAAATTCAGACAACTAATTAGTAGTATTAATAATATAATTGAAACAACTCAAATTTACCAATGCGATAATCGATGGGGAGAAATTGATTTTGAGAAAAAGGTAACAAGTATTACAATGAAGAAGCAATCAAAGGCATTTTTATATACAAATAAACATATAACAGAATATAATACAGATTATTATGATCGTATTAAATGTTCTGAGAATTATAAGCAATATATTAAAGAAACATCGAAAAATAATGTAAATATTAAAGGAAAACGCGTATCAATTATTGATTTTGTTAAAGATGCTTATTATTTAAATAATAATTATTATGAAAAAGAATTAATGAATTCACAATGGAGAGACAACAGTAGTTTAAATGAAGAATTAGGAAATATTATTGCTATGGTAGACACATCATTTTCAATGCATGATAATAAGATGGGGCCATTATTTTCAGCAATTGGATTAGGAATAAGAATAGCTGAAAAATCTAAATTTGGAAATAGAGTAATGACATTTAGCACAAATCCAAAATGGGTAAATTTAGATGATGTAAAAGATGATTTTGTAGAAAAAGTAAAAAAAATCTCAAAGGCAGAATGGGGTGGCAGCACTAATTTTAGAAAAGCATTAGATCTTATTTTAGATACAGCTATTCAGAATAATATTGATCCAAAGGTAATGGAAAATATGAATCTAGTTATTTTATCCGATATGCAAATTGATTGTGCTGATAATACGGGCAATATGGAAAGTATGTTTGAAATGATGAAAAATAAATATTATAATGCTGGAATTAAAACAAGCTATCGAACACCATATAATTTACCAAATATAGTATTCTGGAATTTAAGACAAACAAATGGATTTCCAAATACATCAATGACAAAAAATACAGTAATGATTTCAGGAAATAGTCCTATGCTATTAAATGTATTTGCTACAAAAGGTATTGATTGTTTAAAAGAAATTACACCTATTATTATGATAACAGATATTTTAAATAACAAACGTTACAATATTTTAGATAAAAAATTTACTGAAATTTGGAATATGAAGAAAGACATTAATTCAAAAAATAGTATAGAAAACATGATGGTTGATATTATTTAAATATAATCAAATATATATTATTTAAATAATGATGTTTGGAAATGTTGTATATACAACCACAAATACACATACAAATACACATACAAATGATAATACATATTTTGATAATATTATAGAAGAATTACCAAATACTTTATACAATATGTTAAGAATCTTACCAAATAACTCTGTAGAAAATAATATTTTAAATCAAAGTTTATATGATAAACCAAAATATAAAAAGGTTATATCAAAAGAAGACATGGATAAATATTTAAAAATTTCAAAATATAATACAGACGATAAAGAATTATTAAATACATGCTGTCCTATTTTTCAAATTGATTTTAAAAATAAAGATGATATTATAAAATTACCTTGTAAACATTGTTTTAACCCAGAAGCAATTAAAAAATGGTTAAAAGAAGAAAAAAACGAATGTCCTGTATGTAGATATGAGTTTAATTATCAAGAAATTGTAAATAAAGAAGCTCTTATTAGGCAAGATGACGAAGAATCAAATATAAATGATAATTTAGCAGGTTCATTAATAAGAAGTTATAGTTTACCACAAGATGATCATAATTGGAATACACATCCATCAACAGTTAGACCACATAATATATCATTAATAAATGTAATAATGAATGAAATTATAGAACAAGAACATCAATATGAATTACAACAAGCACTACTTAATAGTTTAGATGAATAATACTGCAAATATATATATTATAAAATATTTATATAATATATATGAATCCTTGGTTTAAACACTTAGCCGAAGTAAGAAAAGCAAATCCTAATATCAAAGATGTAGGAAAAATCGCAAAATTAGCTAAAAAAACATACAAACCTGGTGCTAAAACAGAATGTGTTAAAAAATGTATTAAAAAATCTAATAAAACAAGAAAACATAAAAAACAAAGAGGTGGCAAATCTAGTGAAGTATCTGAAAATCCCAATAATGTTCTTCCTGCTTCCGAAGCAATTGTATCTGGCATGAATCACGACGAAACATCTGTTCTAACTAGTGTTCCAGCTCAAGTAGGTGGAAAAAAATCTCGCAAATCAAAAAAATCTCGCAAATCAAAAAAATCTCGCAAATCAAAAAAATCTCGCAAATCAAAAAAATCTCGCAAATCAAAAAAATCTCGCAAATCAAAAAAGTAAAAAATAAAAAATTATATATTAGAAAATAAGCAACAAAAAATATATCTTTAAATAAATTATAATTTTAACTATATATATATATATATATATGAATAATACTAGTAAAGGCATTAAAAAAAGATATACTAGTAACAGCAAAAAAAAAAAGAGAATTGATACTGAAAGAGAATATGAATTAAATATTGAATTTAGTGAGGATAGTTTTTCTTATATAACAAAATTGTTTGATGGTAACATTGAAGTAGGCGAATTTACAATAGGAAAAAATAAACCACATGATTTAAACATACATATAGATGATGCTTATAAAAGTAAAGGATATTCTAAAAAATTAATTTCTAAAATGTGTGAAGAAGTAACATCTAAAATATCACCCGAAGAAATGTTATATATTGATAGTGATGCTAGTTGGGAAAAAAATAAATATGGAGAACTAAAATCATATTGGGAAAATTTAGGAATGAAAGAAACACCAACAGATGATGAATATTATGGATATGAAAAACAAATTAAATTAAAAGATTTATGTAAAAAAGTTTCAGGTGGTGGAAAATCGCGCAAATCAAGAAAATCGCGCAAATCAAGAAAATCGCGCAAATCACATAAATTAAGAAAATCAAGAAAATCACGTAAATCAAGAAAAAATAAAAAAGGAGGTGGCCCAGGATGCGCGCCATGTGCAGGTTCATTAGCTTAAAATTTTATAAATTAAATAATAATTACTATATATTAATTATTATTTCTTGTATATTGAAAATAACGATTCTTATAAGTTTTTTTAATTTTTTGCTTTATTTCTTCTAGGCTAAAGTCAGTGCTTTCTTTAAAATTCTTAATTTCTATATTAATAAGCTCTTCATATAATTTTGAAAAATTATCAAATCCATTCGCCGGAGAATAATCATCAGTATCTATATTTCTCTGAATATGAATATCCATAGAATCAATTATCTCTCTATCAACAGCTTTATATTCTCTTCTTTTTGCTGGTTCTTTCTTCTCTTCAGTCTTCTTTCTAAAATAATATCGCGCTGATTTATACATTTTTTCTTTAATGTTACCTTCATACCCCAATGCTAATAAACGTTCGGTTTCTTTATCAATTTCTTCTTTATTTTCAATCAACCATTCATCCCATTTTTCCTTATACTCTTTTTGACATGTATGTTTATGAAGTTTACTAAAAGCATCAAGTATTTCTACAATTTCGTTTGAAAATTTAAATCTATAGATTTTATCAGTTTGCATGTTAATTATCATTTAATTACTAATATTATATTTTATTAACATCAATTTTTATAAAATTGATAAAAAATATATTATATAATATAAATTATTAAATAAACAATACTATGGAAAACACAAGTGAAAATTTAGAAAAATTAATTAGTGAATATATAAATCAATTAGATGAATTTGAAAAAATAGCATTGGAAGTAGCAAAAGAACAATTAGAAAGTTCATTTTCAATAGAAAAAAGTATAGGATTTTTAAAATGGAAAGAAAATAAAGATAAATAAGAGTAACTAGATTAATAAGATTAATGAAAAAAGAAAATCTAATTAAACATTAAATCATAACTTGCGATATTTAATATTAATTAATAATTATCTAATATTAAATATTTTTAATCAGTTTTTTTTATCATATTTTTATAAGCTTTAAAATCAATATGTTCATACTCTTTTAAAAAAGTTTCTTGCGATGCTTTTTCTTTTAACATTTGTTGATAATCAGCAAGGTTTCCTTTATACTTATAATGATTACTATTTTCGGTTAATATATATTCTTTTGTAGTTGTATCAGTATTATTTTTTGTGCTTTTGTCTTGCTTATTGTAACTTTTGAAATTAGCAAAAATATTTTTCTTTTTATTTTCTACATTGTCTTTCTGTTGTTTTTGTTCTTCTTGTTTAATTGTATTTTCTAAAAATTCCTTTCTCTCTTGTAATCTTTGTTTATATTTGTTCAATCCTTGAATATATTCTTCTTTATAATCAACATAAATATTTAAACATTTATTATCAATAACATATTTTCTAGCAACAGTTTCTAGATATTTATAAGGTATATCTTTTGTTTTTGAATAATAAATATATGAATCAATTGAATTATCATAAGCCATATAAATTATACCTCTTGGAGTCTTTTCCTCAATAAAATTATCTTTTAAGCTTACTAGATCATCATTTTCTTCATAAAGCTCATCATCCTCCTCTTCATCTCCCTCTTCATCTTCCTCTTCATCTTCCTCTTCCTCTTCTTCTTTCTCTTCATCTTCCTCTTCATCTTCCTCTTCATCTTCCTCTCCATCCTCTTTACTATATTCACTTTCTATCACTTCATCTTGATCTTCTTCTTCTTTTAATTTTAATTTTTTATCTAATAAATCATAATAATGTTCTAGATATTTGTATTCATAAAATTCATCTTCATCTGTATCACTTTCATATTTAACCTGATCAAAAGGTTTATATATAAAATAAGAAACAACAAAAATACTAATAGATGTTCCTATAAATACTATATTAAATAAATTAAAAAATTGTGTTAATCCATAAATCATTATAGAATTATTATAATGATTTATAATACTATTTTTTTAGATACTTTAATTAATATTGTTTATTCTCTCTTCAAATAATATATTTATTTCTTTTTGTAAATCTGGAATTTTAATTAATTTATAAGATTTATTATTATTATCAGGATGTAAACAAACCAAATACATATCTCTTATAATTTTATTATAATTATGCTCTAAAATCCATTTATAGCCATTTAATTGAAAAGCATAATGCCAATAATTAGTATCTGGTATGTGTGAAATAAGTGGATTAAGTGCCCATTTATTAAAAGAAGACACTTTTGTAATATCTTTACATCTCTTCCAATCATAAATATCTAAAACTTCTTTATTATTAATTATTTTTTCTGGTTTACATTTAAATATCATATCTATAGAACCAGCAATTTTTAATTGTTTATCATAAACAATCCATTCTGTTCTATAAGGTTCTAATAAATGATTATAATCTTTATAAAATTTCATAAAATATAACCATTCTACACTTTCATCTATTATATTAGCTCCATTATAAAACTTTTCGATATTTAAATGCATTTTAGTTCCATTCTCTGAGGCATTATTTTTATTTTTATTCCATAATTCTTTAATTTCTTCTCTTGTCATTCCATAATATTTATTATTAATCCAATTTTTAGAAGACATCATATTTGTAATAATTTTATCAGCATCAAAACTATTAAATAATGAATGTATAAAAGTTGTCATAGATGTAAAATCATATTGACCTTGTATATTATAAATATGCGTTTCTTCATCTAAAGAAGTTTCTTTATCATTTTCATGAAAATTTTTATTCTTTAAATAATTAATATCAAATGATTCCATAATAATTATGATAAATAAATAATTGATTAATTTTTAAAATCAATATTTTAATATATATATATGAAAAAATATTCAAAAAAAGAGGTATTAGAAGATTTTAATGTATATAAATATATAGATAAATTTGAATTACATAATAATAAAGTATTGATAATTATAGAACAAGATAATAATGATAAAAATAAATTAGATTTATCAAAATTTTATAGTAGAGTTGCTATACCTGGTTATGCAAGATGTTCACTTTATTTTATGTTAAAAGATATAATAGAAAATATATATAAATATAATAGAGACACAGAAATTGGTATTTCAACAATTGCTCCTTCTGAGCCAAGAAGAAATATGGAAAGTATCAAGAAAACTTATAATAATATTGGGTTCAAAAGAATTATATGTAAGAAAATAAAAGGATTGTCAGAAGATGAGTTAGATGAATTATTAAAAAAATATCCAGATTTTAGTGAGGCGCGCGAATTATTTGCCAATGATTCAGAAGTATGTTATGCGGATTTTGAAAAAATAGGAAATATATTAGATACTCTAAAATTTTGTGAAGATAATTTGAAAAGAAATAGAGAATATTCGGACAGCGAAGTTTTAAATTATACAAACAGTGATAATGAGGTATTTTATACAGATGAAGAATTATTTAATTTTGATACAGATATATATTCAAAAAAACAAAAAGCTGGAAAAATAAAAAATACATAAAAAGAAAAAAAACAAAAAAAATGAAAAACAATAAAATTATAAAACAAAAAGAATATAAAAGTAAGAAAGTTTATAATAATCATGTATAGAATTATTCCATTGCGTATTTTAAGAAGAACACAAGGTGTAAAATTTGATGAAATGGTACCATCAGATATTCCGAAAATTAGCGGGATTGATAGAGTAATACATGGACCTAATTCTATATCTCCAGGACCAATTGAAGATATAAGTGTTCCTATAAAAAGACCTTGGTATATGCACCCTGGTCAAGACGATAATCTACTAGTTCTTCAAGGAACACGTTATATAGATATTTTTGATCCTAAAAGAATAACAAAAGCTTCATTTATTGTTACACCAGATAAAGTGTATAAGAATGATAAATTATATTATAATGGACCAGCTATGGTTGTTTGGCCAGCTGGAATTTTTCATAGAATTATAAGTGGAATAGAAGGAAGTATCAGTGTGAATTTTGCTACTAGAACTGATAAATTTGATATAAAAGATAATTTTAATATTTATAAATTATGCACAGATACAGGAAAATATGAAATAATTAAAGAAGGTCATGAAGATCAACCAGATTTAACATATAAATATCCAAGTGAAGAAATTAAAACACTATTCAAAGAATTTTAATATTAATAAATAATTAAATATTTAGTAATATTAATGGAGACGTTATATACTGAGATTTTTTATGATGTAAAAAAAAATAAAAGCATTACACAAATTAAAGGCGAATTATCAAATATAGCAGAAATATATGGTGCTGAAGATAATTATAATCTCCACGAAATGGAAGGGATACGAAAAACTATAACAAAAGATATTTTAATCAGCGTCTTTTTATTCAATAGTAGTAATTTATCAAATTATATAGATTTTTTAAAATATATTAAAAGAAGAAATTATTTACAAGTAAATGTAATCTATTACAATAATGGAACAGATAAATTAATCTATAGTATTGATAAAAATAAAAAAGAGAAAAGAGAAACAAGTGATACAAATTTTATAAAAGAAATAGTTAATTCATTATTATAATTATAAATATAGTAATTTCAAAGTTAATATATAGTATCATTTATAGATGTGATTTTATTTTTAATAGAAGCGTTTTTTTTATTTCTTCTTTTTGATAAAGTTTTTGTGTTCTTTTTTTTATTAGTTATTGGAAAATCATTTAATAATCTTATATCTAAATTAGAATTATTATTAGGCATGATCAATAGTTTTGATAATTCGTTATTATTTAATTTTGTATAATAAATAGTATTATTATCTTGATATTCAGCTTGTAATTGTTCTCCATCATAATTAGTTTCAAAATTTTTATAATCAACTAAAATACCATTTTTATATAATTTATTAGTTGTTGAAGTAGAAGCATAAAAATCCATTTGTATTTATATTTTACAAATAAAATATAAATTTTATATATATGTATAAAATAAATAATAACTATAAAAAAAGAACTATAAAAAAAGCACTAAAGAAAGGTGGTATGGATACCCTGAAAAAATTGAAAAGTAAAAAGAAATTAAAGATAATAGAAGAAGCACCTATAAAAGAATCAATGGAAAAAAATGAAAAAGATAGTAATGAAAAATCATATAATAAAGAATTTATCAAAATATTAGGAGAATTTTATGATATTATGATGAAAAAAGGGGAAGCTTTCAGAGCAAGAGCATATAAAAGAGGACAAGAATCAATAATGAAAATGAAAGAACCAATAACAAATGTATCTCAATTGAAAGGATTACCAGGAATAGGAAGCACAATATTATCAAAATTAGAAGAATATGTTAAAACAGGAAAAGTAGCAGCATTAGAAAGAGAAAAGCAAAATCCATTGATTATATTAACACAAATACATGGTGTTGGTCCAAAAAAAGCAGAAAAATTAATATCTGAAGGAATAACAACAATTGAACAATTAAAAGAAAACCAAGATAAATTAGATAATGTTCAGAAATTGGGATTAAAATATTATTATGATATTCTCGAGAGAATTCCAAGAGAAGAAATAATACTATTTGAAAAGGAAATGAAAAAAACTTTTGATAAATATGCTCCTCCAGATTCATCATTTGAAATAGTTGGTAGTTATAGAAGAGGAGAGCTTACATCGGGCGATATTGATATGTTTATGACTAATAAAAATAATGATAAAAATTTATACAAAATAATATTAGATAAACTAAAAGAAGAGAATATTATTTTAGATTTCTTATCAAAGGGAGATATTAAAAGTATGGCAGTTGTAAGAATTTTACCAAATAAACCAGCAAGAAGAGTAGACTTTTTATATTCTCCTCCAAAAGATTTTGCCTTTTCATTATTGTATTTTACTGGAAGTAAGGAATTTAATACAGCAATGAGACAAAGAGCAAAAGATCTTGGTTATACTTTAAATGAACATGGATTATCGCACTTAGTAAAAGGGAAAAAAGGAGACCTTTTAGATAAAGATTTTCCAGATGAGAAATCAATATTTAATTTTCTAGGAATGGTTTATAAAAAACCAGAAGAGAGAATAGATGCTAATTCAGTCGTGTTTAAAAAGATAGAAGAAAAGGAGGTTCCACCAGTTGAAGAAGTTCCACCAGTTGAAGAAGTTCCACCAGTTGAAGAAGTTCCACCAAAAGAAAAAAAGAAAACTGGTCGTAAAACATTAAAGAAATTAAAAATTCTTCAAATAGATAATAATTATGTTGAACGTTTCAAAAAAGAAGGAATAAATGTATTAAAAGAAATGAATGAAAATGAATTAAGTGATTTAATAAGAAAAGCAAATCAATTATATTATTGTGATAATAATCCAATTTTTACAGATAATGAGTATGATATTTTACGGGAATATATATTAAACAAATATCCTAATAATGAGGCAGCAAAAGAAGGACACACAAAATGTAATATAGCTATTGAAAAAAATAGAGTTAAATTACCATATGAAATGTGGTCTATGGATAAAATAAAACCAGATACTAAAGAGCTGGCAAAATGGATAAAAAAATATAAAGGACCATATGTTTTATCGTGTAAATTAGATGGAGTAAGCGGTTTATATTCTACTGAAAATAATGAAGAAAAGTTATATACAAGAGGAGATGGAGTATATGGACAAGATATTAGTCATTTAATACCATATTTAAAATTACCAACCAAAAAAGATATAACTATTAGAGGGGAATTTATTATTAAAAAAGAAGTATTTGATAAAAAATACAAAGGTAAAGCAGCAAATCCAAGAAACTTGGTGGCAGGTATTATTAATCAAAAAACAATTTCACCAGAAAAATACAAAGATATAGATTTTGTAGCATATGAAGTTATAAATCCAGTAATGAAACCTTTACAGCAAATGTTATATTTTCCTGAAATAGAAGTAAATCATGTAAAATTTGATATAAAAGAAACAATAAGCAATGAAATATTATCAGAAACATTATTAAAATGGAGAAAAGAATATGAATATGAAATCGATGGTATCATTGTTATAAATGATGAAATATATCCAAGACCAAAAGGTAATCCAGAGTATGCTTTTGCTTTTAAAATGATTATTTCTGAACAAGTAGCTGAAGCAAAAGTTTTAGATGTTATTTGGACAGCTTCAAAAGATGGATATTTAAAACCAAGAGTTCAAATAGAACCAATTACATTAGGTGGAGTAAAAATAGAATATGCTACTGGATTTAATGCAAAATTTATAGTAGATAATAATATTGGTTTAGGAGCATTAATACAAATTGTTAGAAGTGGCGATGTAATACCACATATTTTAGCTACAATTCAACCAGCAGAAAATCCAATTATACCTGATGTTCCATATGATTGGAATGAAACAAAAGTAGATTTTGTTTTAAAAGATAAAGAAGATGATAAAACAGTTAGAGAGAAAATAATTACAGCCTTTTTCAAAACATTAGGTGTAGACGGATTAGGTCCAGGAAATATTAAAAGAATAATGGATGTTGGTTTTGATAGTGTTCCTAAAATTTTAGCTATGGATATAGAAGCATTCTTAACAGTAGAAGGTTTTAAAAAAACCATGGCTACAAAAATTTATAATAGTATTCAAAAAGAAGTAGAAAAATCAACATTGCCAGAATTAATGAGTGCTTCAAATATATTTGAGAGAGGATTTGCTACACAAAAATTCAAAGTTATTCTAGCAGCATATCCAAATGTATTAACTTCAAATGAAACTGATCAAGAAAAAAGAGAAAAATTAGAAAAAGTTGAAGGTATTGCCAAGAAAACAGCTGAAAAATTTGTCAAAAATATATCAAAATTTATTAAATTTATGGAAGAAGCAAATTTAATGAAAAAAATAAATGATTATGAGAAACAAATTATATCAGATGATAAAAAAGAAAAACATATTTTATTTGGTAAAAAAATTGTATTTACAGGATTTAGAGATAA
>Ga0228627_1000791_pt1 | contig 18338 bp, 7 predicted proteins | sample 33DmetaG_FD_190483 | JGI IMG/M metagenome (GOLD analysis project Ga0228627, IMG submission 190483) | Seawater microbial communities from Monterey Bay, California, United States - 33D | ecosystem: Environmental > Aquatic > Marine > Coastal | place: USA: California | collected 2016-09-28 | reverse complement strand
TGTTCCACTATTTGCAAAATTTCGACTAATACCAATTGCATAACTACTGCCAGAAACATCTAAGGTTGTATTCGCGCCAATGGTTAAATCATTCGCTATTGTTAAAGCGTCTCCTAATGTAACTGTTCCAGTTCCACTTGTAGTAATATTATAAAGTTCACTACCACCAGATGTAAGCGTCCCAGTACCATTAAAAGTAACAGTACCTTGCTGGTCTGTAAATGTTCCACTGTTTGTAAAATTTCCACCAACAGTAATACCTCTGTTACTTCCAACATCTAATGTTGTATTACCAGCTATTGTTAAATCATTAGCAACAGTAATATCTCCTTGTAAAGTTAAATCTGTGTTATCTGTTGATGTAGAAAGATTGTAAAAACTACTTGAACCAGGTGTTAGACTTTGAGCTCCTGCTCCATTAAAAGTTACTGTTCCATTTCTTGATGTGAAAGTTCCAGAAGTTAAGATGTAATTACCGTCTAATGTTAGATTATAATTGGATGCTGACATGTCTAAAGTTGCACTATTATCAATTGTCAAATTACCATCTACATCTAAATTAGCGGAAGCAGATTTGACAGAGTTTTGATCTATTATTAAGTTATTGTAGGTTGTATTGAAGATAGTTTGATCACTAGTTCCGTCGTATTCAACAGTTCCAGAGCCTTCAGTAAAACTAGAACCAAGATTAGTAGTAGACCCTGACATTTCTAAAAATCCAGCGCCACCAAAAGTAATTGTTCCTCCAGTTGCGTCAAAATCACCATCGGCATCATATTTGCCTGTTGTTGTTATAGATAAAGTACCATTTATATCTGAAGAGCCATTAGCAGTAAAATCTCCTGATGAGATAGATAAGGTTTTAGAAGATGCTATTGTAACTGTTTTGGCTGAGGCTACATCGGCATTATTACTTCCCATTGCTAATTCACCATCAGAAACAGTTAAATCTCCATTAATATCTAAATTACTCTGTACAGACTTTATACCTGTTGAATTGATAATTAAATTAAAAAAGTTGTTACTTGAACCTGTAGTAATATTACTTCCAGCTCCACTTAAAGTTACTGTACCTGCTGTTGGAGTAAAACCTCCATTAGTTCCACTATCGTCCCAATCACCTGCTATGTCAATACTTGTGCTACCAGGATCAAATGTTCCTGCAGTTAAGGTAAAAACACCGTCAATATCTAAATTTGTAGAAGCTGTTTTAGTTCCTGATGCATTTATCTCTAAATTAAAAAACTTATTATCCGATTTTGTTGTAATAGTAGAGCTAGCTCCACTCAAAATAATTTTTCCAGCAGCTGGAGCAAAACCAGCATTTCCACTCCCACTATCGTCCCAATTACCAGCGATATCATGCACCCCTGCATAAGGAATAAAACTAACCCCAGAAAGAGTGAAATTACCACCTACGTCTAAAGTATTTGCATCTGCTGCCATATCAAGCGTTCCGGATGAAATAAGAAGGTTTCCATTGACAACCAAATCGCTTCCAACAGTATTTGTTTTTACACCACCACCAAAAGTTAAATCATGAAAATAATTACTTGCATGAGTAGATATCGACTGAGCAGAACCTCTATTAAAAAAAACAGTACCTCCTGATGGATCAAATCCACTTCCAGATGTTCCGTCCCAATCTCCCATAATTTCAATAGTTCCTCCAGTAATATTTGCAGTAACATTTCCTGATGAGGTGTAATTACCATTAATATCTAAAGTACCTCCAAAAAAAGTTAAAACTCCTGCATGCGTAAAATTTCCGTCTACTTGTACTTCACCGTTTGAGATAAACAACTGACCTCCAGAGTTTAGAGTAATAGATGTAGCCGTTAATTTACTTGATACATCATCACAGGTCAAGTAACCAGAAGATTCTATAGTAAGTGCACCACAAACAGCCCCAGAAATGTTAATTTTGGGATTATCTACTACATCAGGAATAATTACAGTGTGTGAAGTGCTATTCGGATATCCATCATTACCATCAGAACCATCATTAGTAGACCAATTTGTTTGTTCATCCCAATTATTATCTAAAAGGGCATCCGTTGAATTACCCGTCCAAGTAAATGTTTGGGCATTTACAATACTTACAATTCCTAATAAAAGTGTGAAAAAAACTATCTTATATATCTTCATGGGCGAAATATACGAATTATAGCAAAAAAAACATAGAAAAAACACCAATATTTAACTGAGGAAGATATCAGTGAATTGAACTACTTTTTAAAAAAAAGTAAAAATTAAAGTGAAAAGATACAAAAACAGTATGGCGAAACCATCTTTCAACAATTTCGCCATTAATCAGTTTAATCTGACTGATAAACTACAGTTAGAAGCTTAAGGCTATTCGTTCCGTTAGAAACTTTCGCTGTCTCTCATTTATCTTGAAATGCCGTAAGGCAGAACTTGATTAAACTTTAAAACTCAATTTAATAGTTTATTTATTAAAAATATCTTTCGATAATTTAACTTAGAAAACCCGACCTAAAAATCAAAAATTTCTCTTTGATATTCTTTATAGCTTTGTTTTTGGATAAATCTTTCAAAACCAAAAAATCTGGGTCTTTTGGTCTCTTTCACAACAGCTGATAAACGTTTGGAATTTTCAAAATGATACACTTTCGTGTTCGTCTTATCTCTCGTTTAACAACATAAACATACTACAATATTTAATTTAACAATGAATAAATAACCTGTTTTGTATCAACACTTTACGAACATTACTTATTAACAATTGTTTAAAACTCTACTAGAACAGAGGAAGGGGAAATTTAATGTGAGAAAAAACTAAAACTCAGAACCTTTTTCAGTTTTAATTTTATCTTGATTATTGAAATTATTCAACCTTACAGACAAAGATAATGAAACAAAAGGCCATCTTGGAGTTGCTAATCTGTAGGAATAAAGTGAAGGAGTATCCACTATTGTTTCTCGTCTTTCGGATGCTAGAAAATTACTAAATTGAAAAGTAGCTGAAGCTTTACCGTCCCTAAAATCTTTCTTAATTGCTAAATCAAAGGTAGTATACCCTTTATCAATTCCCTGAACTGTAACTACATCTGCGACAAAATTGGCAATAAGCTGAATTTTAAAATCTTTTGGCAAAATAAGACTATTGGACAATCTTCCTCTGTAAGTAAAGCTTTCTTGATTAAGACTAGATAGCAAAGAATCTCCTTCTACCTTGTAATAAAACAAATTAAGTCCCAAATCAAAACTCCACCAATCCATAATTTTTTTAGATAGAGTAAATTCACCTCCTATAGATTGAGAAACACCTGCATTAACAGGTCTTTTAACAATTACATTGTCATCATATACTTCTTGAATTCTTTGCCTCATATTTTTAACATTTCTAAAATAAAATTCAGATGAAAATGCACCTTTATTAAGTTCTCTTATATACCCAAACTCATAGGACTCAATGTATTCGGGCAATAAATTTGGATTTCCCTGTCTAACTGTAAATGGATCTTCCCACGAAATAAAAGGTTCTAAATGCCAACTTCTTGGACGATTGATTCTTCTTGAAGCATTAGCCATAAATTGATTTTTACCATTAAGTTCATAAGAAAAATGGGCTGAAGGAAACCAATCTAATCTGTTTATTGAAGTGTTCAGAGAACTATTGGTTAAAGATATAAAACGGTCCGTATACTCTGCCCTAAGTCCAAATTGATAACCAAGTTTGTCTTTGAGCTTACCATTGATAATTCCATATCCAGCATAAACGTTCTGGGTATACTCTACATCTGTAGAAAATGAATCTAAGCGAATATATTCTTCTGTATTAATATCGTATCTATAAGAGTCTTGGTTGTCTCCACTAAATCCAAAATCAGATCTTGCGCCAAGCTGTAGTTTCATATTGTTTTCTAATGGTAGTTGATAGTCTAGACTTAAACGAACAGCATTGGTTGGGCCAATCTCTGTATTTCGGTTTCCTCCTTCTTGATAATTCAAATCGTTGAAGAATTCTGCTTGAGCATCCTCTTTGCCATCGTATAAATTGTAAGTAGAAGTAAAAGAAACATAATGATCTTTATCCTTATTAAATAGGTGTTGGTATGCCAAGGAAGAGGATAGAAATAAAAAATCTCTTAGAGTTCTTTCCCTATTTTCATAAGTATTTATAAGAGAATCATCTAAGAACTCATTAAAATTATAGTTAGCTGCTGCATTCCACTGCCTAGTATTTGCACTTAATCCAAGGCTAAAGAAATTACTCTCATTAGGATGGTATTCCATTGCGACATTTCCCCCATAGTTAGTCCCAAAAAACCTATGTAAACCATTACTTTCAATACGGGATTCTTTTCCTAGAATTTCGGTTTTTCTAATTTGTTCAATATCTCTAAATCTATTTTTATTTACCCATTGCCCCCCAATATTAAATCTAAGTTTTTCTTTGTTTATGCTAGTTAAAAAATCACCACCATAATTCCAATAATCAATACCGTTTGCCGAATTTCCACTATTAACATTAATAAGCGTTGAAACCCCCTGTAAAATATTCTTTTTAAGTATAATATTAATAATACCTGCGGTTCCCTCAGCATCGTATTTTGCAGAAGGATTAGTGATGATTTCAATATCCTTTATATTGGCAGCCTGTATTAATTGTAATGCTTCTGAATTAGGCATAGCTGATGGTCTGCCATCAATTAAAAGTGTAAATCCTTGAGAGCCTCTTAAAGAAACATTGCCATCTATATCTACAGAAACACTAGTAATGTTGGCCAAAACTTGAACTGCAGTTTGTGAAGTGACAGTATTCATTTGCTCTACATTTACCACCTTTTTATCTATTTCATAAGTAACCATTGGCTCATCTGCTATTACCTCTACCCCTTTTAACAACTCAACAGATGGAGAAATAAAAATATCTCCTAAGTTTATTGACTTTTCATTTCCGAAATCTATCCTTTTAAAATAGGTCTTATAACCAATGAATGAACATTTTAGTAGATAGGAACTATTAAGAACAATATCTTGAATCTTAAATTTACCTTGTTCGTCTGTAATTACACCACTTATAAGAGAAGTATCTAAATAGTCATGAAGACTTACTGTTACGTATAAAATAGAAGAATTGGATTTTTCATCAACTACTTTCCCAACTAATTGCCCTTTTTGAGCTGTAAAAGAAAACCAAAAGAAGAATAAACTAATAAATATTCTAAACTTCATTAAATGAAAATTTCAGCAAATATGCTAATAATAAATATGTTCTAGTAAAAAGTAAAATAAAATATTTCTTTTCAGTTGAAGAATTCTTAATCTAAAGATTTAAGAAACTTAATTACCGTATCATTAAATGGTTTAGGCTGGTCAATATTAACTACATGTCCAGAATTTTCTACCACACATAATTGAGCATTGGTAAAAGACGAAACAGCTTTTCTAACTGAAGGTAAAAATATATGGTCTTCTGCTCCCATAACATAAAGTGATGGAGTCTTAATATCGATTTGCCTTTGTGATTTTAGTACTTTTTTAATTCCTCTAGTTAATTTACACCATCTTATAAATTCTTTTTGATTTAATTTCTTACACTCTTTTACCAATAATAACCTTGACTCTCTATGGTTTTTTTTTGGCATAATTATAAAAGCCTCTAATTTATATAATAAAAGAAATGGCACTATAGATCTAAGAAAATTCCCAAAAATCATTAGCATATTTGATTGAATATTAAATTTTAAAATAGCTCCTGCTAAAACCAAACTCTCTACTAAATTTGGAAATCTATCTGCTATATCTCTAACAATTATTGTACCTAAAGAAACGCCAATAAAATGAGATTTTTTAATACTTAAACTATTTAAAACCTCAACAATATCTCCAGTTATCATTTCAAAAGTGTAACCCTCTTTGCTGTTTTCGTCAAATCTAGATTCACTTTTTCCATGACCACTTAAATCTATTAATAAAATATTGAATTCGTTTTTAAATGCTCTAAACTGTTGAAACCAAATAGAGCTACTTCCACCAGCTCCATGGATAAAGGTCACCCACTTAGAAGTATTTTCATTATTATGAACAGAGAAGTTTAACATCTTTTGTAAAGATAGTTGGTATCTCTGTTATAATCGTATAAAAAATAGTAAAGTTTATAAGAAATTTAATGTTTTACAATATGCCGAACATTAAAAAACGAATTATCGTCGCCATAATTCACCTTAAGCAAGTAAAATCCTTCCGAATACCTAAAAGTATTCACGATTTTAGGCGAAAAATCTAGATTATATTCATCTACTTTTTGTCCATATGAATTGAATATTTCTAATGATTTTATTTTATTATCTGTCCAGGATAAAACAAATTGTTCATTGGAAGGGTTTGGATAACATTTAAAGTCAGAGACAACATCATCAATTGATAACGAATAAGAAAAAATATTAGAAAAATATTTACATCCGGTAACAGTTGAAAGTCGAGCTTGATAATCTCCATTTACAGTTGGAGTAATAAGACTAGATGTTAATCCTTGAATAATTTGCCCATTATTTAACCAATTTACCGTATATCCATTTAACAGATTAGTTACATATAAGTTGGATGCGCCATCTAAATCAATATTAAACCCAACGGTTGGATCACAATAAACCACGCTTACAGAATCTGAATTATTAAAACACCCAAAATTGTTATAAACTCTAACATAATAATCACCAGATTGAACTATAGTATCTACAGGACTGGTATGTCCTACAAGAGAACTAGTATCAACGTACCATTGTAACGAATAATTTACAGAATCTGTATACACGATATAATTAAGAGAATCGTAAATAATATTTGGTTTTCCAGGCTCGTACCCAACTCTAATAGTATCCACACTTTGAACAGCTGGAACAGGCAGTATTTGCTGATAAATTATAGAATCACTTATAACAGCATCGCTTCCTGCGCTACATAAATTACAGCTTTGAAAATCTATTGTATAGAAGCCAATATAATCATCCGTTCCAAAAGTTAATTCCCAAGCATTAGCAGATGCCGCTGTCTGGTCTGCATCCATAACATCAATAGTATAAATACTATCTGGATGTAAGTTAATATTAACGCTCCAGGTATTTGGACCATCGTCATTTAATACAAAATTAGATTGATAAATTAAATTTCCATTTTCTCTTAATATAAAATAAGGATCTGGTTTATTAGATGTATAAACAAAAGGAATCCATTCTGGACCCCACCCTCCAGAAATACTATTAATGGTAACACTTGTTAATGTATATAGGTCTGTAGTGTCTAAATTATTGTAAGCTTCAAAATAAACTGGAAAATCACCAGCTTGATTATAAGTTTGAGTTAATGGGTTTTCTAAAGAACTAGTCTGACCATTTCCAAAATCCCAAAAATATTGTAATAGACCAGGATTATTATTAGTGAAATTAACATCTAAAGGAACACATCCTAAAATTTGTGAAGAAGAAAAACCAGAATTCCCAAGAGATGGATTGTCTACATTAAAAGTAATTGGAAAATCAATAGGAATATTATCTATACTTTGTCCTGCCGAAACAACATCAACCAAGACACTTACATTTACATTGTATTGACCCAATAACAATGGAGTGCCATAAACATTAATACATCCATATTGATTGATTTGAGGATTGTAATTATTTGTAGGATTGTTACAAACCCAATTAAGTCCAACAGGAAGACCGATACTAACAATTTCAAAGTTTTGAATGACAGCGCCCATAGTATCTAAAGGCATTATAAAAGTAATATCTTCAGAATATGGTTGTCCTACATATCCATCTGGAAGAGGATTTGGGTATATGCCGGGTATAGTATAACTAGTATCTATTATACACTGTGAAAATGAGGTAAAAACCTTAAAAGACAACAAAATAAAAAAGAATAATCTTAGCATAAAATAAATTAATCATCCATAATTTAAAGAAAAAATAAATACAACATTATTTTGGATGGTAAATATTGGATGCGTTTTTATAGATTTCTGTTTTATCTAAAGTCATTTTTTTTCTCTTTTGAGTTGCATACATGCTCATTTGATCTGTGAAATGAGGAGATTTGGAACGATTACTAATACCGTACGGTAAAACAGTTTCTATCTCTGGCAAATCATCTCCAAACTTAACAAGCATAATATAGGAATCACCTTTAACAACTTTAACCATGCCGTCTTTGTATTTACTAGAAGAAGACTCCGCTATCATATCTACCAATCCGCCAATAGGAATTTCAACATCTGCTCTAACATGCTTTTGATATTCTCCAAGAGATATATTTAAGTTATCAAAACTTTTAAGTATTTGATTTTTGGTTTTTTGAAGACTTTCAATTAGTAAAGAATCTGGAATTTCTCTATCAAAATCAAAGTTGATTTTTTTAAGTTTCTTTCTTAAGTTTTTGTAAAATATACTAAACTGAGCTGCTCCAATATTATCTACATTTGCTTTTCTATCCCAAGACTGAATAAGAGATAGAATATCTTTTACTTCACAAGAATCATTATAAGTTGTTTCAAAAATCTTATTGATTTTAAATGGACAAAATATTGGATTGGCATATTCTTGATCGTACTTAATAGTTAAAAAATTTTCATAACTAATTTTATCAAAACCTTCTATAAGTTTTTCAAATCGTAAACTTCTATTGTTTATATCCTCTCTGTAGCCAAAACTTTTAGGAAAATTTCCTTCTTTAAGATTGTTAGATTTTTCAGTGCAATTAAAGGGGCTATTATTGGTATTAAAAATATAACCTGAGGTTGGATTCTCTAATTTTGGGAGATCCTTATAAGCATAATATCCTTTGGTTTTTGTTTTTGAAGAATTTCCTGGAAGAGTAAGCTCCCAGTTATAAATAGTATCTCTTAAAGGGATTAATGCATTGCTCATATAAAATATATTATCTTGCTTATCAGCATAAACAATATTAAATCTGGGGATACCCATAATATTTAAAGCTCTTTTAAAATCTTCAAAATTTTCTGCTTTATTCATCTGATACCACTGCTCTATCGCTGAAATATTTTCTAAAGCAGAAAGATGGAAGGAAAATACCCCACTGTCGTTTTTTAAAACTGGGCCATATTCACTCCAAAGAATTTTTTTTCTTAATGGGATAACTAAACCATTATTTAATTTGACTTTAAGTTTAGCTCTAGAAATTTCAAATTTTTTCCATTCATGATCATACTTGTAATAGTTTTTCTTCTTAGGATGAATTTCCATTTGGTAGACATCTATTAAATCTGGGAAATTGTAAGTATGTGTCCAAGCTAGGTTTGGATTTGACCCAATAAATGGAAAAGGCGAACCAGGAAAAAGGCCTCCTACCATATTCCACCCTTGCTCACTAGCAAGATGCGCCTCATACCAAGAAAAAGGTCCTTCTAGTGGTTGATGGGTATTTATATTTATATAAGTTTTATGGTCTTTGGTTTTACTCTTATTAAAAGCAAATCCATTGGACCCAATATTATTTAAGGAAGAATCTTGAATTAAAGGAATATTATTGGAATATAAATCTTTTAAAACTTTAGATATATCTGAAAAGAAATGAATTATAAAATTAAATCCAACCAGATATTCTTTTCTTGTCATAGGAAAGGATTTTTTAACCAAAACCTGATTAGGAAATTTTTTGGCAAATGCATTCAAACCTTCTACATATCCATCCACTACATTAATAATATCAGGGGATAAATTATCTATTTCTCTATCTACAAGCTCCTCACACTTTAGTAATTGTGAAATATAGTCTAGCTGAACACCTTCTTTTCCTTTATATCTACCCATCATATATTTGGATGGAAGAAAAGTTTCTTGAATGGTTTTAAAATCGTCTTCTGCATGTGCCCAAGCTAAGCCATAAGCAACTTCTTTATCTGTTTTTGCAAATATATGAGGAGTACCAAATTCTCCTCTTACTATATCAATGCTATCTGGGTTTAACTGTGCATTAAAATATGAGTGAGCAATTAAGAAAAATAATATGAATAGTGTTTTTAGCAATTAAAAGAAATCAAGTTTAAAATTAAAAATTATTGCTCTATTTTACTAAGCGAAGTATAAATTTTAAAACTTATAAAATTAAATTTGTTAGAATCTATGAGAGTTGACAAATACATATGGGCTATTAGACTTTTTAAAACAAGGTCATTGGCTTCTAAAGCTTGTATAAGTGAAAAAGTAAAACTAAATGGTGATTTTATCAAATCGAGTAAAATCGTAAAAAAAAACGACACAATAGCTATTAAAGTAGTTCCCATTTGGAAAGTTTTCAAAATTATTGACTTACCAAAAACAAGAGTTGGAGCTAAGCTAGTTGGTGATTTTTCTAAAGAAATAACCTCTCATGAAGATTTAGAAGTACTAAACCAATATGAATTAATAAATAGACAAAACAGAAGTATTGGTATTAAAGGAAGACCTACTAAAAAAGACAGACGAAATCTTGGAGATTGGCTGAAATAATTTTTTGTTTTCTTAAGTCTTTAATCAAGCTTTTTATTGATGAAACTTATCGCATAAGATTTAACACTCCACTAAAATTTTTATCTTGAATTTTAAGTGTGTAGAAGTAAGATCCAGAAGGTGCTAAACCTCCTACTCTATTTTTCCCATCCCATTTCAGATTATTACCTGTAGAAAAATACTGTATTTGCCCCCATCTATTGTAGATGGTTAACTCAGCACATTTTTCTACTTTTTTTGGTATTTCAATAATGAACTCATCATTCATGTTATCTCCATTTGGGGTAAAAATATTTGGATCGCTTATGGTAAAATAATCATCAAAGTTTAAAGCACTATCGCCATAACTACGACTATCCAAACATCCGTTGGTATCTTGGACAAATAAAGTTCCGTAAAAATCAGATCCAAAGTAAAACTCTTTAATAACATCATCGTTTACTGAAGTATCATTATCACTAAATATCCAGTAAAAATTAAATTCTGGATTTGAAGTGTTTGTGTATTTAACTTCCAATCCGTTACAACCTAGATTTATTAATGTATCAAAAGTTGCTTCAACAAGGGGAACCTCTATCAACAATGTATCTGTAATAGTACATCCTTCACTATTATTTATATCTACTAAGTAAGTAGTTGTTTCTTCTGGTGAAAGTATTGGATTAGCAATATTAGGGTTAGAAACTCCATCTGTTGGAGACCAAGTTACAGCACTTGGAATATCTCCAAAAATACTAGCTTGATAGTTGTCGCCTTGGCAAATCAACGTATCGTTAGATACAAAGGCTACAAATACAGATACTTGTAAAGTATCATATCCTATACAGCCATTGCTATCAGTTACTTCAACAACAAATTCTATATCGTTATTTGTAAAAGCAAGTGGATTTGCAATGTCATTAAAATTTAAATTTATTGAGTCATTCCATAAGTAGCTAACTCCACCTGACGCTTGAAGTGGAATAGGAACGTTTGCACAGGTGTCTATGTCCGCTCCTGCATCTGCTATAACATTTGCAAATACATCTACTAAGATGGTATCGAAATTTACACATCCAAACAAGTCTGTCACCTTAAGAACATAATTGGTCGCTGAATTGGGAGAAGCAATAGGATTGTAAATATTTGGGTCAGACAGACTTGTACTATTTATCCATTCTGGAATATTACCTCCAGAACCATTCAATTGTAAAGATACACCAGTACATGTTGCTGTATCTCCACCAGCATTAGCAATTGGTAGTGAAACTACAGTTATGAATAAAGAATCCATATTTGAGCATCCGTTAACGTCTGTTGCCGTTACAAAATAATAGGAACTAGAATTAGGAAAAGCCAATGGATTAAAAATTGAATCATTGGAAACGGTGTTGCTAGGCGACCAATTATAACTTGTTACCAATGCAGAACCCGAAGCATTAAGTGCTGTAGAGTCTCCAAAACATATACTATCTAAGCTGGTAGCAGTTACATTTGGTAAAGAATAAATACTTACACCAATGGTATCGTAATTGGTACAGTTTAAGGTATCTGTTAGAGCTAGTACATAGTTAGTATCCGTCAATGAGTAAACAGAAGGGTTGTATATATTGGTACTAGAAATGGCATAATTAGGCGACCAAGAGTATGTATAGTTTTGATCCACTGGAGAGGATAGTTCTATACTGTCATTTAGGCAATAAGATAAATCTGCTCCTAAATCCAAAGTCGGTAGCTGTTTTATATTGACGATTGTTGTATCAATTATATAACATCCATTGGTATCAAATATGGAAACTTCAAAGATGGTTGTTTCCTTAGGAGATACCACTGGATTTGCAGAAGATTCATTTATGAGAATAGTGTCTCCTATCGAATTCGTTATTGGTGACCACAAATAAGAACTACCTCCAGAAGCGGATATGGTTGTAGTTTCTCCAAAACATATTGAAGTATCAATAGATGAATTTCCAACAACATCACTAAAAAAGTCCACAAATACAGAATCAATTCCTGAACAAGTGTCATTGGTTGTCTGTACAGTGAACCAACTTGGAACACTTGGCGTTGAGGTTGGATTTGAGTTAGTTGGATCAGTTATGTTTGAGGAAGAAGTCCAAAGGTAAGATGAACCAATTGGTGAGGTTGGATTTCCTCCTAAGACAACACTTGTCGAACCACATATGTTTATAGTATCTCCACCAGCATCTGTTGGAACGTTTTGTTCAACTTCCAAAAATAGAGTATCATAATTTATACAATTATTTATATCCACTACTTCTACTACATACGTTTCATCATCAAATGGACTAGCTGTTGGAGTTCCAACAGATGAGCTAAGTGTTGAATCTGGAAACCAATTATAAGTAGTACCACCACTTGCAGATAATGTCAGAGATCCACCAGGACATATCCATAAGTCTTCGCCAGCATCTGCTACAGGTAAATTCCAGACGTTAACATCAATAGTATCTTTATTTATACAAGAATTAGCATCTATCCCTGTCACTATATAACTTGTAGTGTCTACTGGCCAAGCACTAATTGTACTAAGATTGGTTGCTGAAATATTTATATTGGGACTCCACTGGTAGTTCACTGCACCTACCACATTAATTTGAGTAGTGTCTCCAGTACATATATTTTGATCTACACCAGCATTTACCAATGGCAAGCTATTGACTTGGATATTTATTTCTGCAGTATCGATACAACTATTAGCACCAGTAACAATCACTTGATAAGTAGAGCTTAATGAAGGCCAAACTTCTGGATTTGAAACATTAATATTGCTAATTGAATCTTGATTTAGCCATTGATAAGTGGTTCCACCGCTTGCAGAAATAACTATACTGTCTCCATAACAAATAGATGCGTCATTGGAAGTAACAATTACAGGTAAATCATTTATCAAAACTAGCACTGAGTCTTTGTTAGAGCAGTTATTTAAATCCGTTCCAGTTACTACGTATTGAGTAAGACTAGCAGGGAAGACAATTGGATTTGAAATATTATTGCTAGTAATATTATTATTAGGAGTCCATAAGTAATTATCGCCTCCAGATGCAGAGAGTTGAATAGAATCTCCAAAACAAATAGTTTCATCTAATCCAGCATCAATAGTTGGTAGACTTAAAATATTTACAGTAACAGTATCTTGATTGGTACAGTTATTTATATCCGTACCAACTACAATATAGTCTTGAGTTGTATTGGCTTCAAAAAGTATTCCATCAATAATTCCATTATTCCATGAGTAGCTCACGGAACTGCCTGAAGCATTTAGTGAAGTAGAATCTCCAAAGCAAATATTTTGATCAATACCAGCATCTACAACTGGCTTTGGATTAACAGTAATTAATACTTCGGTAGTGTCTTCACACGAATTAGCATCACTAACTATAACAGAATATAAAGTAGTACTTGTCGGCCATACAAGGGGACTGCTTATTGAAATATTACTAATAGAATCAGATGTTAACCAATTAAAAGTAGTCCCTCCAAATGCTTCAACTTGTATAGTATCACCGTCACAAATCGTTGTGTCATTGGAAGAGGATATTGTAGGTATATAACCTTCAGAAATAGTAATGACTGTATCTGCAAAACATCCTAAAGTATCTACTGAACTTAATAAATAATTTCCCGCACTTAAACCATTAACTACAAAAGAAGAAGTAACGTTACTATCAATTAAAATTGAATTATTGGTTGCAAAATCTTTTAGTTCAAAAATCCAAAAAGGACTATTGGATCCAACAGGAAATCCTGTTATGGAAGCATTATTTGATCCAAAGCAAACTAGAGAATCAATTGTAAAATTAGGAGAATAACAAGTGTCACAAATAGATATTATATCTAAACTAGCAGAGTCTAAACATCCACCATTTGTATCAGTTACTACAACAGAATATGTTGAATTTTGATTTGGCAGTACATATGGATTTTGAATTGTTGATGAAGATATAAAAGAAGATGAACTCCACTGATAAGTAAAACTTCCCGGATCTGGAATTGTAGAACACGATTTAAAATAGGTGACGGGTCTTTTATTTTCAATACCTGTTGGACTAGAGCTGTAAGAACATGCTTGAGTAACATCGCTTCTATAATAAAGCGCTGATAAATAAGGAGTTAATTGGTAAGGGGTAGACCAATTGTAAGTATACGTACCATTATTTAAATTATTAAAACATATTTCAATTACTATATTTGAAATTCCATCCCATTCATAAGCAGTAGTTAATTGAAAATTATTTATTCCAATACTTGGACTAATATTTTGGGGACTAAAAACAGTATTTAAATTTGGAACCCAATTATTTATAATATTTAAATTGGTGCATCCCATCTTTATTGTATAATCATAAAAAATATTGGTAGCTCCATTTTGAGATAATGCCTCCCAAGCTATCTCTGTTATTTTACCAGCAGTCAAACCAGCAGTTAGCAATTCACTAGCTCTATATAAAAACTGGTGCTTTGCATTTTTATAATAGTGACCAAATGGAGCTGGATATGAAAACTGTGTATTCGACCCATTTACAGTTCCTACAGACAATATAGTATCATTTGAATTACACACAGTTGAAGCGCTAGGACCACATAAAGCAGGGGCACTACCTTCCAAAATAAGGTTCATAAAAACAGTGTCACCACAAGAAATAATAGAATCACTAGCAGTTAAATTAATTTGTGGCGAATAAGAAGGAATAACATTGACAGTTAGAGTGTCTATTTTATGGCAACCTTGACCATTAAAAATATTTATTTGATAATCAAATATTCCTGGGGAAGAGGAGCTGAATAAAGGATTATTAATATTACTATTATTAAGATTAACTGAAGGGGCCCATTGAAATGTATAATTATCTGGAATTGAAGGTTGAGCTAAAAATTGAATATTGGAGTTAAGACAAGTACTATTTTCACTTTGTGTTAATGTGTAATTAAAATCTGGAGCTACAGAAACTGTTATTGTATCCATATTGGTACAACCTCCAGATAAATTACTTTCAACTTTATAGGTGGTGGTATTCAATGGATTAGCAATTGGATTTGAACAATTAATACAAGAAAAATTAGTTCCTAATACAATAGGATCTCCACTCAAAACAGACCATGTAAAATTAGATCCACCAAAAGCTAAAAGTGATATTGAATCTTGTTCACAAATAGTAACATCTTGTCCAACTGTAGTACTTGAGATTACGGATAACCCAACAGCAGCAGATGTAATTCCTCTGTTAGGACAAGCATTGTCATATGCCTCAACATTAATAGTAGTAAAAGTGCCTATTCCAGGTGGAACAGTAAAACAAAAAGTAGCAGATGCAGGTGAAGAATAAGAATTTTGAATCATAGTAGCACCAGTAAATAGTTGTGAGATATTAGAACTAATAATCAAAGAATCCTGAGGATTCCCATCCAAAAACTCTAAATCAAAGCATAAAAAATCACCTTCACATGCTTGAATATCAAATAAGGAAGTTTGGGTAGCTGTTCCTGTAAGATTGAGTAACCCTATTGGATTTGGTGCAGGACTAAAATTAGTTGTACAGTTTATAATTTCAAAAGTGAAATCTTGCATGATTGAACCGACTAGATTTCCATTAGAGTCAAATTCTTCTATAAGTACAACTACAACAAAATTGCCTTGGATAGTCGGAGTAAAAGTTATTTCACCAGTGCTTGAGTTTATACTTATTCCATTAATTGGACTCGATCCAGAATAACCAAATTGGTATGGAACTGAAATTCCGGGGTCTTCTAATGCGTTCACTAGTGAATAAAACAGCGAATCACCATCCGGTTCAAAAACTCCAAAGTTATAAATCACAGGTTGATTAACACAACTATAAGGTATTGGAGAACCTGAAATAACTGGCGAATTATTACACGGTGAACTATTACTATTTAAAATCGTTTCAAAGTAATAATCATTACCAGTACCACTAAGATTCTGAGAAGAATTTCTACAACAATCTTCATACGAAAAAACCCAACTATCACAGCTATTGGGTAAGGTTACTAAGCCTTTCCATACGTGTTTATAAACTCCTGGAAAAACTCCACCATTACATTCACTTTGGGGCAATAATAAATCACATAATTGCGAAACTTCCTGTTGATATACAAAATTTGGTAGACTTATACTATTGGAAAATGGAATTCCACATGAGTTGCTAACATTAATAGACTCAGGTGAGGAAGAGATAAATGCAGTACCGCAATCTTCATATACAGTGAGAGTAATTTCATAAGTATTTGGAGAAATACATTTATAAGAAATATTTCCACCAGGGACGTGAGATGCATTTATACTTATTGTGTATGCAACAGAAATAATAAATAATAATAATTTATTCATAATTAAAAGCGCAGTGGTGAATTATTATTCAAAATTTCCAGAAACTAATTTTAAAGAACTGGCTTAAAAACTAATGTAAATATACTATTTAGAAAAGCAATTACTTTTACCATATGATAAAATTAATTTGTTTCAATTTATAACGAATAAATTACTGTTATTTAGTATTAAAAAACATTTATCAATTAAATTAGTATCTTCATATATATAATATATATTTTTAATTAATGCTTAATATTTATTTTAAGGCTCTAAAACAATATGGAGATTTTAAAACTAGATCTACAATAAGAGAATTTTGGCTTTTTAATGTTTTTTCTCTTTTTATAGGCTTAATATTTATTGTAATTGACCGGTCAGTTGATTTTAAATTTGCAGGCAATATTGGAGCTTTAACAACTCTATATTCTATTTTTATTTTCATACCATCACTTTCCGTAAGTGTTAGAAGACTTCATGACGTAGGTAGAAGCGGTTGGACTATTTTATTTATAATTGTTCCAATTATTGGAATTATTTGGCTACTGGCCCTTTTTTGTGAAGACACCATGCCTGAAAAAAATAAGTGGGGAAAAAATCCTAGTCTTAGAGTTTATCATAAATCTACATAGGGTCTACATCAACTTTTACCCTAATAGATTTACTACCTTCTTTTTTTGACCAACGATTTATAGTTAGCTGAATAAAATCCTTTACCTTACTTAAAGACAAAGTATACTCTACCTTTATTAGTATTTGTTGATTATAGTAATTATTTATTCTTGGAATGATTGTAAATTCTGGCCCTAAAACCCTCTCTCCTAGTCTTTTTTTGAGTTCAATAGCTAGGTTATTAGCACCCACTATCAAATAACTAGAACTTTTATGGATTAGAACTAGTTTAATTAACTTAAAATATGGTGGATATTTAAAATGTTTTCGGTCTGCTAACTCCTGTTTATAAAGAGATTTGAAATCGTATTCCATTACCTTTTTAATTACCCAATGATAAGGATCAAAAGTTTGTAAAATCACTTTTCCCCTTTCATTTTTTCTTCCGCTTCTGCCACTTACCTGAGTTAGAAGTTGAAAACAACGCTCATATGCTCTAAAATCTGGATAATGTAACAAATCATCTGCCTGTATTACTCCTACCAAGCCAACATGATCAAAGTCTAAACCCTTACTAACCATTTGGGTACCTACCAAAATATCAATTTCTTTTTGCTCAAACTGGTCAATGATGTTTTGAAAAGAGGTCTTTTTTCTAGTTGTATCCCAGTCCATTCTTTTTACTCTTATTTCTTTACCTAAATGCGTAAAAAGCTCTTCTTCAATTTTTTGAGTTCCTATTCCTAATTTGGACATTTTTGGCGAACCACAAGCGGAACATTTTTCTACTCGTTTTGTTGTGTACCCACAGTAATGACATTTCATTGTAGGATTATACTTATGTATAGTTAAACTTACATCACACTTTTTACACATTGGTGTCCAGCTACAAACCATACACATTTCTCTAGGTGCATATCCTC
>Ga0228627_1000762_pt1 | contig 18748 bp, 43 predicted proteins | sample 33DmetaG_FD_190483 | JGI IMG/M metagenome (GOLD analysis project Ga0228627, IMG submission 190483) | Seawater microbial communities from Monterey Bay, California, United States - 33D | ecosystem: Environmental > Aquatic > Marine > Coastal | place: USA: California | collected 2016-09-28 | reverse complement strand
CTGGGCTGGTGTAGCTGGTGCTGGAACTTTTGATGGTTTCAAAACTTTATTAAATGCTGATGCTGGACATACTGGAGCAAAGAAAATTGCTGGAGCAGCAGTAACTTCTGCAAACGTAGTAGAAAAACTAGGAGACATTGTAGATGCTATTCCAAGCGAAGTATATGGAAAAGAAGATTTATACATCTATGTTGCACAGAACATCTTTAGAGCATACAAAAGAGCTTTAGGTGGTTTCCAAAGTGGAGGTCAAGGAGCAGCTGGTGTTAATGGATTAGGTAACAACCAAGACATAGATATCCAATATTTTGATGGTGTAAAAATTGTAGCTTGTAACGGACTTTCTGACAACAATGCAATAGCAGCACAAAAATCTAACTTATTCTTTGGAACTGGAGTTTTATCAGACCATAATGAAGTAAAAGTATTAGATATGGCTGACTTAGATGGGTCTAAAAATGTACGTTTCATTATGAGATATACTGCTGGAGTACAATATGCAGTAGTTGAAGATATCGTATCTTACGGATTAGGACTATAATCTAATAACAATAATAATAACGAGGGTAGGTGGTTAATCTGCTTACCCTTTTTTAATAACTTTAAAACATATAACACAAATGGCTTGTTTACTTACATCTGGTAGAGCTTTACCTTGTAAAAGTAGTGTTGGTGGCTTAAAAGCAGTTTATTTCGCAGATTATGGTACGTTGGGAACAACTACAATAGCTTCTGGAGAGATTACTGCAATAAGTGGTACACCAGACTTCTTTAAATTTGATATCAAGGGTAATTCTTCACTAGAAACCACAATTAATAGTTCAAGAGAAAACGGAACTACATTTTACACACAAACTTTAAATTTAACTTTACCAGTTTTAGATAAAGCAACACAAGAGGAGATAAAATTATTAGCTACTGCAAGACCGCACGTTGCAATAGAAGATTATAATGGTAATTTCTTTTTAGTTGGTTTAGAACACGGAGCTGAGGTAACTGGAGGAACAGTTGTATCTGGTGCTGCTATGGGAGATTTAAGTGGATTCACTTTAACTTTAGAAGGTCAAGAAACTGACCCAGCATTCTTTGTAACATCAACTGTTGTTACTGATAATGAAAGTTCATCTCAAATAGACCCTAACGCATAGGTTTTTTTAATTTTTTTCATTTGAAAAGGGTAGTCTTAATTGATTACCCTTTTTTTTCTTTTATTATTTTAATTTTAGAGCGTTTTACAATTTTTTTAATTAAATTTTTATTAGGGTGGTTTTCTAAAACTTTTTTTAAGTTTTTACCATAAATATATCTATTACCTTTAATTATATTTTGTTTTGATTTAAGTAATTGAAAATTTGAATAATGATTTAATAATTTAATTTCATTTTGCGTAACACCTAAAGAAACTGGAACTATATGGTCAAGATGTAAATCTTCATTTTGTTTATCATAATTTAACCATTTTATAAAAAAATTATATTCACATCCTAATATTTTATAAGTTTTTGTTTTTTTTTGAAAACCTTTGTTTTTTAAAGAAGCTCCAATCAAGTTTCTTAAATTAGAAGCTAATTTATTTATTGGGTTTTCTCTATATCTTTCTTGATTTTGTTTGTTTCTTATTTTTTTTATTATCATTCTTTCAATTATTAAATAATTATGTTCAAATAAACAAGGAGTTAAGTAACTTTTGTCTTTATCAGAAAAACGATTATCTCTTTTAATATCTACTTTGTATTTGTCTGGATTATTACATTTATCAACTAAATATTCTAGTATTCTAGATTCATCTCTTTTATGACTCTTATAATTTTGCATTTCTTTTCTTAAATTTTGCATTTTTTTACTTTTAAAATATAAATATACAAAAAAACGAATAAAAAAGTATTATATATATATGAAACATTTGTTACCTACATCTGATGCACAAACAATAAAGATTATACCAAGAGTATATTCAACAAGTGTTACGATAAAGTTAAGGGATGATAGTACAAATAATGAAGTAACAATACTACCAACTGCTATAATTAATAAAAACTATGTTGAGTTATCAAATGTATTTACATTAATTGAAGGTAGGTTTTATGATTTAAAAGTTTATAATGGTCAAGGCTCTGTAACAGAAGCAGATATTATTTACAGAGATAAAATATTTTGTACTGCACAATCAACAAACCAATCTAATAACGAACACTATACAATAAACAAAGATGTGTACAAAGAAAAGAGTGGTAATAACGATTTTATAATACTATGAGTAAACGTATAAATAAATACAGAAAAACAACACCATCAAAGACATCTAACTCAAAAAACTCAAAAGTTAGTTTTGTTAATTTGTCATCTTACACATCTCCACAGATTGTAGAAACAAAGAATAAAGAATGGGTTGAATTTGGTGCTGATAACAATTATTTTCAGTTCTTAATAGACAGAGCAAACGGAAGTGCAACATCAAGTGCTTGTATTACTGGTATCTCTCAAATGATATATGGTAGAGGGTTAGATGCAACAGATAGTTCAAAAAGACCAGAGCAATATGCAAGAATGTTATCTTTATTTAAAAAAGATGATGTAAGACGTTTTGCATACGATTTAAAGCTATCTGGACAATGTGCAATTCAAGTAATATACTCAAAAGACAAAAAGTCTATTGCTAAGGTAGAACATTTGCCAATTGAGACTTTAAGAGCAGAGAAATGTGGAACAGAAGATAAACAAGTACAAGCATATTATTATCATCCAGATTGGGTTAATATAAAGCCATCTGAGAAGCCTTTAAGAATACCAGCCTTTGGTATATCTAACACACCACAACCAATTGAGATTTTATATGTTAAGCCTTATGAAGCTGGTATGTATTATTATTCTACTCCAGACTATCAAGGTGGTTTACAATATGCAGAGTTAGAAGAAGAAGTATCTAACTATCATATAAATAATATTAAGCAAGGTTTAGCTCCGTCAATGTTAATTAATTTTAATAATGGAGTACCAGACGAAGAAAAACAAACTTTAGTTGAAAATAAAATAAAGGCTAAGTTTAGTGGAAGTAGTAATGCTGGTAAATTTATACTTGCTTTTAACGATGATAAAGAATCAGCAGCAGATATAAATCCAGTACAATTATCAGATGCACATAACCAATACCAATTTCTTTCTGAAGAATCACAAAAGAAAATAATGATATCACACAGAATTGTATCTCCTATGCTATTAGGTATAAAAGATTCAAGTGGTTTTGGTAACAATGCAGAAGAACTAAAAACTGCATCTATTTTAATGCACAATACAGTTATAGTTCCTTTTCAAGAGCTTTTAACTGATGCTTTTGATAAAATACTTGCTTTTAATAATATTGCTTTAAACCTATATTTTAAGACGTTACAACCATTACAATTTATTGACTTAGATAATGTAAAAGACGAAGAAACAAGAGAAGAGGAGACTGGTGTAAAGATGTCAAAAGTATTTTCTGATTTAGAACAATTAGGAGAAGATGAAGATTTAGAGAATTGGGAATTGATTGATGAAAGAAAAGTTGATTATGATACAGAAGATGAATTAAATGAAGAACTAAATAAGTTAAACAATCCTAAACTATCTACATTGTCAAAGATGTACAATTTTGTTACTACTGGAACTGCTAGACCAAACGCAAAAAGTAGTCAAGATGGAGAGAATGAAGAAGGAGTACAATTTAAAGTAAGATATCAATATGCACCATTAAGTTATAGTGCAAATAGTAGAGAGTTTTGCAAGAAAATGGTAAATGCTGCTAAGATATACAGAAAAGAAGATATAGACAGAATGAGTACAATGCCAGTTAATGCTGGGTGGGGTTTAAACGGAGCTGATACATACGATATTTGGTTGTATAAAGGTGGAGGAGATTGTCATCATTTTTGGATGAGAAAGACTTACAGAGCAAAAAGTGCTAAAACAAAAGCAGATGTTGGTAATCCAAATGCTGAAGTTAGTGTAAACAAAGCTAAAAAAGAAGGTTTTAAACCAGAGGTAAATGCAAAAGAAGTTGCTAAAAGACCAACGGATATGCCAAATAAAGGATTTGTAAATAAAAAGAGATAATAGATGGCAACTGCATTATTTATAAGTAGAACAGATTTAGTAAAGAATAGTATTGTTGATGGAAACGTTGATACAGATAAATTTATACAATTTGTTAAGATTGCACAAGAGATACACATACAAAACTATTTAGGAAGTAAGTTGTATGATAAAATATCAGCAGATATAATTGCAGATAGTTTAACTGGTAATTATTTAGACTTAGTTACAGATTATGTGCAACCGATGTTGATTCATTATGCTATGGTAGATTATTTACCATTTGCAGCATATCAAGTAAAGAATGGTGGTGTATTTAAACACACATCAGAAAATGCTGAAAGTGCAACAAAAGACGAAGTTGATTTCTTAGTACAAAAACAGAGAGACTTTGCAGAGTATTACACAAGAAGGTTTGTAGATTACATTTGTTTTAATAGCACTTTATTTCCAGAATACACAAGCAATACAGATTCTGATGTATATCCAGACAAAGATGTAAATTCAAGTAATTGGGTGCTATAATGAAAGGAATGTATAGACCAAAAAAAACAAATGTTGTTAAGTTAAAAAAGTATCTAACAAAAAAACAAAGAGACAATGGCAAACGAAATTTATCCAGTTAGTTGGTGGGGTAGTCCAGTAGAGAATGGCTGGGGAGGTATTTATTATGATTTTGCACAAGGTGGTGGTTTAGATGGTACATCTTTTATCACTACTTGGAGAACTACATCCGTAAATGAAACAATCACAATACCAACTACTGGTGGTGGTTATAACTACAATATAGTTACATCTGATGGTCAAACTTTTACTGGATTAACTGGAAACCATACAATAACTTTTGCAAATGCTGGTGATTATGATGTTTTAATAAGTGGAACTTTTCCGAGAATTTATTTTAATTATTATTCTGACGCTAGTAAATTACTAGATATAAAGCAGTTTGGAGTTGTTTCTTGGGAAAGTAATTTTTCAAGAGCTTTTGGTGGTGCTACAAATTTGACTGGTACTTTTATTGATAATCCAGATATATCAAATGTTACAAATATTTCACAAGCGTTTCAAAATTGCACTAATTTTATAGGAGATTTAAGTAGTTGGGATGTAAGTAACGTTATCGCAATGAAAAATTGTTTTATAAATTGCTCATCTTTTAATAGCAATATATCCTCTTGGAATGTCGGAAATGTTACTGACTTTACTAGTATGTTTTCTGGATGTGTTTCTTTTTCTCAAAATTTATCAAATTGGGATGTTAGTAGTGGAGTTAATTTCACTGCTATGTTTAGTTTATTTGGTGTATCTTCTCAAACGGTTTCAGTTCAAGGGTTGGATAATTGGGATATGAGTTCTGCTACAAATATTTCTCAAATGTTTAAGTCAAATCATAATTTCAACGAGGATGTATCTTCTTGGAATGTTAGTAGTGTTACCAATATGGACTCAACTTTTTTTAGAGCTTATGATTTTGACCAAGATTTATCAAATTGGAATATAATAAATGTAACAAACTTTAATAATTTTGCAAAAAATGCAACTTTTTCTACATCAAATTATGATGCTATTTTAATAGGTTGGGAATCTACCTTGCAAGGTACTTACCCTAACGGAAGTGGTTATACACCTACAATTAGTATAAATTTTGGAAATAGTCAATATACAAGTGGTGGAGCAGCAGAAACTGCTAGAACATCTTTAATTAATAACTTTAATTGGACTATCACAGATGGTGGTTCTATATAAATAAAAAAAATGAGTGAATTAAAAGAATTAAGAAATATAATATTGTGTTATCCTATGAATGAAACTTGGTTTATATGCTGGAGTGATGATAGGGGTGTTATAACTGCGTATGGTTCAATTATGCCTACGCAATGTATGGAAACTCGTTGGTGTGAGGTTGATTACTATGATAATCAAGAGAGTTGGGCAGAAGTTTTATTGAATAACGGAATAAATCCTTTTGAATAATGACACAAAAAGAAATCATTTCAGAAATAAGGGAAGAACAAAAATCAATGGCAGAAATGCAATTTAGATTAGCTGCTGATTTATCAAACTTTTTTAATAAACAAGAGCTATTTAACCAGCGTATAAGTGATATACTAGAGAACGATGAAAAGACAGACAAGAAAGGTTTAGTTTATGAAGTAGGAGAGATATCAAACAGAGTAGATAAAATAGAAGTAAAAAACAAAGTAACTGCTGGTAAGATTGCAGTAAGTGTAACAATATTAACTTTTATTGGTAGTGCAGTTTGGAAGCTAATAAACATATTTGATTAATGAGTAAATACTTTAAAGATATTGAAACTAATATGAGTAAAGAGTTTTTATTTGTATTAGACGAAGCAAGAGAAATAGCTGGTATACCTTTTATAATTAACTCAGCTTACAGAAGTCCAGAACATCCTTTATCAATAAAGAATCCTAGTTCAAGTCATATTAAAGGCTTAGCAGTAGATATAAAGGCAACAGATAGTAAAACAAGATTTAAGATTGTTAAAGCTCTTATTCAAGTTGGATTTACAAGAATAGGAATATCAGATACATTTATTCACGTTGATTTAGATTTAGATAAAACAAAAAACGTTATATGGACTTATTAAATAAAATACCAAAAGATAAACTATTACACTTCTTTGTTGGTAGTGTTATACTGTTTTTATCATTACTTGTGTTTAATACACTTGCATCAATATCTATTGTTGTTCTTGCAGCAGTTGTAAAAGAAGTTGTTTATGATGACTTTCTTGGTAAAGGTACACCAGAAGTACAAGACTTTATTTATACTATACTTCCTTGTTTATTTCACTTAATTAATATTTTATTTTAATGAGCAATCCAAAATTAAGAAAAAACGGAGGTAAAGGTACATTCTTTGGTAACCTCTGGAGAGGTGTTGTAAAAAATAACATACCTTTAGGAGAAACTATTGTTGCTGCTATTGATGGAGGTAATCCAGTAGAGGTTATAAAAGCTATAACAGAAGATAAAGATATACCAGTAAAGGACAAGGAAACAATGTTAGCTGATTTAGAGCAAGATGTAATTGAGATGCAAGAGATTACTAAACGTTGGGAATCAGACAACAAAGCAGAATCATATATTACAAAGAATATAAGACCATTAAGCCTTGCTTTTTTAACATTAAGTATGTTTGCTTATGTAATATTAGATAGTTCTTTAGATAGCTTTAAAATAGACCAGCAATGGATATCTTTACTTGGCAACTTACTAATGCTTGTTTATGGTGGTTACTTTGGTGCAAGAACATTAGAAAAAATAAGAAAAATTAAGTAAACACTTTTTTATTTAAAAATAAATATATAACTTCGCATTTTTTTAAGTAACTATTTAAGTATTTTTATATATTACTTCATACCTAAAAATAGATATCTAAAGTATTTAATTAAACAAGTAAATAGTATTAAAAATAAATATAGGTTTTTGGAATTGTATTTAATTGCAACATCTGTTAATAACTAATTTTTTATAGTATTTAAATAAAGTTTATCTTTGAGTATATCATTTTGCAATTCTTTTTCCCTTTTATTTTTGTTTTAATTAGAGAGCTTGTAAAAAGGCTCTCTTTTTTAATTTTAACATTTCTTTAACACTTTTATGTGTTTTTAATACTTAGATTTGCTGAAACTTAAATTATGAAAGTAAACGAATCACTTTGGGAAGCATTAAAAAATACAATTGAAATGCATACAGAACAAGACCCTAACATAACAGATGTGTTAATTAACTACCAAGTAAAAGAATCAAATGGAGTTAAAAATATAATAAAGTTAAATGCAACTTTAGAGTAACGGAAATGGTTAAGGTTAGATTTTTAACGAATAAATAAAAATATTATGATAGATAAACTAAATGAAATATTAAAAGGCATAGACCAAGATTGTTGTAATGGAAAGGATGGATGGTGGTCAACAAGTTGTGGTGCTGAATTTGGTGCAAAGAAGTTAAAAGAAGTACAAGACTTAGTTAAAAAATTAACTTTAACCGATGTTAGCCAACAACGTGAACTGTTACTTGCTTTTGCAGGGTGGTTGTATGGAAATCTTGACAAAGAAGTAGAGCAAAAAATAGTTGATGATTACTTAAACAGCAAGTAATTGTGGCTAACACTAAGATAAAAACACGTTTTAATGTGTTTTATGGACTGTTGACCAACGTTTTAATGTTGGTGTAAAAAATAAAAACTATATTTGTAAATAATAATTAATTAAATAAATAAAAATGGAAAAACTAAGAAAGATTCAAGCCGAATTAAAAGCACCAAAAAACCAGAGAAACAACTTTGGTAAATACAACTACAGAAGTTGTGAAGATATTCTGGAAGCAGTTAAACCTTTACTAGATAAACACAAATGTACATTAACAATCTCAGACGAAGTAAGAGAAGTATGTGGTGTATTGTTTGTTGAAGCAGTAGTATTTATATCTGATGGTAAAGATTCAGTTCATACTAAAGCACAAGCTGGTATTGACCCAAACAGAAAAGGAATGGACATAGCACAATCATTTGGTAGTAGTTCATCGTATGCACGTAAGTATGCCTTAAATGGTTTATTTTTGATTGATGATACAAAAGATGCTGATGCAAGTAACACACACGGAAAAGGTGCTAAAACAACTGAAAAGAGCTGGTTAAACAAAGGTACTGCTGAATTTAAGAAAGTACAGACATACTTAAAAGGTGGAGGTAACATTTCTAAAGTAGAAGAAAAGTACAGAATATCAAAAGAAGTAAAAGAACTATTAACTAAATAAACATAAATTATGACAGAATTAACAACAGAAGCAGATGTAATAAATTTAATTGGTTTTGAAACACCTTTAAAGTTTGAATTTATATCAGATGGTATTTTTACTTTTAGAACAGTAATACCAAACCAAAAAAAAGATATAATATTTTATGAGATAGAGTTTTTTAGCAACCCAGATAAATCTTTAGATTTCTTTGCTTATGATACTTTTTCAAACTTTTTATTGAAATATCAAATACATACAGTAAGTGCTATAAACGAATCAACAAATACAAAAACTGAAATATATTTTAAAACTTATGAATGACTTTCAATTAAGAAAAACAAAGAAAGACCATTACAGATTATTTATTAATGGAGTAGATGTAACTGGCGAACAAGAAAGAAGCACTTTTAGACACATTATAGAAGTGATAGACAATAAAATAACAACTGGATTATAAATTAAAATTAAAATTATGAGTGCAAAAAAACCTTACTTATTAGGAGACGTTGAGTTACAACTTGACACAATTAAAAAACTTTCTCAATACTTTGAGAACATCTTAACCTACAATGCTAAAAGAGAATTAGTACCAAAGAAAGGAGAAGATGGTAAAGAGTTAAAGAAGCTGAAGTTAAATTTTTCTATTTTTGAAGAAGGTAACTATGGGCAGAATGTATCTTTTACTATACCTCAAACAAAAGAGCAGAGAGAGAACGGAGAAAAGAAAAGGTATGTTGCCAATGGTAAAATTTACTATGCATCAGATGACTTACAATCTTTTGTTCAAAAGTCAGAAGCAAAGGCAGAGAAAGCAACACCAGTTGCAGCAGATGACTTGCCATTTTAAATTATAGGGAGGTGTAAAAGCCTCCCTTTTTTTAACTATGTGGAACTATAAAGGACAAAGAATAAAATCAAGAGAAGATTTACCAGCAGATGCAGTTGGGTTTGTTTACAGAATACTTAACAGACGAACTGAACAAGTTTACATTGGTAAAAAGATACTGCTTAACAAACGCACTAGACCACCTCTAAAGGGATATAAAAGAAAGAGGGTTGATTACGTTGAAAGCAACTGGATGAAATATACTGGAAGCAATAAAGAAAGTAAAAAATGGAAGATTGAAGATTGTTATAGAGAAATTATATATATTTGCTACAATCGAACAATGATGAGCTATTATGAAACTAAGTTACAATTTACAGAGAACGTTTTAGAAAATGATAAATTCTTAAATGATAATGTACTTGGTAAATATTATAAAACAAAAATACAGAAATATATAGATGACGCAGAAAATAAAAACGAATGAAGAAAAAGAAGCAGATAGAATGGCAATGCAGATGCTTGAAGAAGAAGCAAATGTAGATATATCAGAAGTAATAAAATACCCTCCAGTTTCACTTAGTTGTGGCTCTTACATTGATAGAGATGTTGAAGGTAATGAAATAGAATACCCAATACCAATTGGCACAGATGGAAACTTTAGTTTTGTACAAGCATTTCCAAAAGTAGGTAAGTCATTTTTTATCAGTTTACTTGTATCAGCATATCAAAGTGGAGGTAATAAATACTCTGGTAATATTAAAGGGCATAGACGAGGCAGAAAGATAATTCATTTTGATACTGAGCAAGGTAAGTTTCATTGTCAGAAAGTATTTAGAAGACCAGTAATAATGAATGAGCTGCAAACTGATGACAACTACCATACTTATGCATTAAGAGCAATGACACCAAATGAAAGGGTTAATTTTATTGAATACATACTTTTTGATAAATACAATGAAGATAAAATAGGTTTAATTATTATTGATGGTGTTGCAGATTTATTAAATGATGTTAATTCAATGACAGAAACAAATTATGTTGTGCAGAAGATTATGACTTGGACTGCAAAAAAGCAATGTCATCTTTTAACAATTATACATCAAAACTTTGGTAGTGATAAGCCAACTGGAAATTTAGGGAGTGCGTTAGAAAAGAAAGCAGAGACACAAATAAAGTTAGAAAAAAATGAAGTTAATAAAGGCTGGATTACTGTTGAATGCAAAAGAAGTAGAAATAGAAGTTTTGACCCTTTTAGTTTTTCAGTAAATGATAATATACTACCAGAATATGTTAATAACGATTTTGAATTTTAAGTAACTTTTTGGTTATATTGCATCTATGAAAATATAAAATTAAATTGATATGAGTTTTTTAAAAGGTAATTTAGGAGAAAGTTTATGGTTAAAGGAATTGTTAAACACACATACGGATATAGAGAAAGCACCAAACAAAAGATTTTATGATTGGGATATAAAAGCAAATTATAAAGGCAGAGAGGTTACTTATGAGGTTAAGTATGATTCAAAAGGTTACTACTATGCTGATAGATATAATAGACCAGTAAATATTTATATTGAATTTCAGAATACAAGAAAAGATGAGGATAGTGGTATTATAGCATCAAAAGCAACTTACTATGTTTACATCTTAAAAAGTCTTGACAATGTTGAAACTGCTTATGTTTTTAACAGATTACAACTTTTAAGCTACTTAAAGAATGCAGATGTAAAAGTAAAAGGAAATAGCTTTGGAGGGGATAATAACGCAAAAGGATGGATTCCTCCTCTTAGCACATTAGAACACTTAATATTAAAAAAAATAAAACTAAAATAAATGGAAACAATTAAACTATTAAACAACGAAGTATTTGACAAGAAAGACATTTTAAGCAAGATGATGGATGATGAATTTTACTATGGTTACTTAGGTGTAAATGCATTATCAAGTTCAGCATCAAAGAAACTTTTAGATTCTCCTTATGCTTATTATCGTTCATTAACAGAAAAACAAACAAATGTACAAGCATTAAGAGATGGGCAACTAATACACCTTATGGTACTTGAGCCAGAAAAGGTAGACTACTTAACTTTTACAGAAGGTACAAAGGCATCAAAGCAATATAAACTTGCAGTACAAGAGCTTGGCTCACACAATGTATTTACTAACTCAGAGTATCATAAAGCAAAAAAGATATCTGAAAGGGTAAGAAGTGTAACAGATGTAAAGAACATACTGGAAGGTGCAAGATTTGAAATACCAGCAATTGATACCTATAATGATTTAGCATTTAGAGGTAAAGCAGATATATTAAAAGATGGTGTTGTAATAGATTTAAAAACAACTGCTGACATAAAAAGTTTTGAAAGGTCTGCTAATCACTTTTCTTATGACTTACAAGCTGCATTGTATTTAGAATTGTTTGGAGCATTTGACTTTGAATTTGTTGTAGTTGATAAAAGTACACTTGACGTTGGTATATTTAAATGTTCAGAAAACTTTATTGATAGTGGTAAAAAAAAACTTGACATTGCAACAGAAAGATATTATGACTATTTACAAACAGAAAATATAGAAGATTATGTTACCAGAGGAACTTTGTAACAATCAAGAAAAGATAGCTTACAAAAGTTGTGTTGATAGCTACTTTAGTAATGGAGATAGGCAAGATATTATGGAATATTGGATTCAACTATTTGACCAGAAAAGATTTTGTGAAGCAAAGGGAGTAGAGAAAGCACTTGAACTAATTGACATATATGAGGAGATAAATGCCAAAGATTAAAAAGAAGATTGTTTTAAAAAATTGTAATTACAAGCACCAGCAGTACTGTTTTAAAAAAGGGTTTATTATTTATCCAGTTGTATCTGGTAAGATGTTTAAAGTGTATTGTAATAGAATAAAAGGCAACTACTATATGAAAGGGAAAGAATTTAATAAACAAGAATCATTCCAAGCTATTTGGGATTTATACACTAAAATATACAACTATGAATTTAATAAGATACGAGATTAAAGCTGGGTTTTTTAAAGGCTTTCTGTTTGGGGTTAGACATTACCCTTTTGATGATGAAGATATACACGAAGAAGATATAGTTTTATACATTGGTATCTTTCAAATAATTTTAACTTTAATATACGAAAAATGAGAAGCACACAAGTACACTATGACAATGGCAAAGACTATGATGTAATAGACGTTATAAATGATTTTAACCTAAATTTTAGCAGAGGCAACATACTAAAGTATATTTGCAGAGCTGGAAAGAAAAAGGATGAGTTACAAGACTTATTAAAGGCAAAAGACTATTTAGAACGAGAAATAGAAAGAATAAGGGATGCAAATTAGTATCTCTTTTTTTTATTTAAAATGTTAAAGAAATGTTAAAATCTGTTAACATAGTTGTTAATTAAATAATTTCTTATATATTTGATGTATAATTAAAACAAAAATATTATGAAATTAAACGCTGAAAAATTAGAAGTACAAAAGTCAAAAGTTAAATTAACAATATCTTTAGATGTTAATGACTTTAACACCACAAAAGAAAACATTATCAATCTATTAAATTTAGCTATTGAAAACGGGGAAAGCTCTGCTATATTGAAGCAAGTTTTTGATGAAAACGGAAAAGTAAAAATAGATTCAAAACACACATTTTATTAAAATAATAACGGGAGGGTAAAACCTCCCTTTAAAAACAAAAACAAGATGAAAAAATTACAAACAGTTAAGGAATTAAAAGAAATGTATACAAAAGAAGATATAAAAAATATCTTTGAAGATAAAGGAATGTACATCAATACAGTAAATGCAAAAGGAGATAAGCACGATGGTATGACCATTGCTTTTAATAAGGCAGATAGTCTTTTTTATTTTAGTAGCTATGTTCTTGCTTATCACTATTTTTTACAAATGAATTGGATATAAAAACAATAACAAGATGAAAAAATTACAAACATTAGTATTGATTTTAGCACCAAGCTATTTCGTAGGTAGATTATTAATAGGCTTAATATTTAACGTATAATTATGAAGAAGATACTTACAAGATTCGTAGAGTTTCTATTTGGACTTATTATGGTTATGATTGTAGCTTATATGTGCTTATGGTTTATATCAATGGTATTAATATTATTTAACAGTTAAAACAAAAACAAATGGAAGAAACATTAGAAATGATTAGAGCATACGTTAAAGGTAAAGATGATTGGTGGATAGAAAGACAATTAGATATACTGGAAGTGCAGATAAAAATAGAGATAAACAATGCAGAAATAAAAACTTTAAAAGGAATAAGAAATGGACTTAATTAAGATTTTAAAAACAATAGAGCCAGAGTACAAGAATACAGACCAATGTATAAATCCTTTACCAAATGAAGTAGAGTTGCTATTAGACAATGAAGATTATTTAATAGAAGTAAACTTAAAAGAAGATGTATTAAAAACTAACTTTTGGCAAGGAGTAGAGCAGTACAAAGCATCAAGTGATGAGATAGATTTTATTTACAACCATCTTGAACAATTACTTTTAAAAAAGATAGAGGAAACAAAAGAGTATTACAACGAACACAATTATAATTATCAAGTATGGAATTAACAGAAAAGAAATTAGAAAAGATTAGTGGAGCAATAATAAGCTCATTTATAAACTTACACTTACTGGAAGATGCAGACAAGATAGGTTTATTTAGACAACGAGTAAGAAACAATATTAGACGTACTATAAGCGATTTAAAAGACATAGAGATAAACTACTATAATAAGATAGAAGAAGTTGATGAGAAAGAGCTGGGAGATAAACTAATTGCTAATAAACTAATATTTATTGATTGGGTGTTAAACAAGTTTGACTTTAATGATTTTTGTAAGATACAAGAAGTATGTTTAGCATACGAAGCAGACAAAGAAAGAATAACACAAGTAACAGATGAAGTATTAATTAATAACGGAGCAGAACAAATAGATGAGCAGATATAATTACAACAGACAAGCAGCAGAAGAATTAGTAAATGATTTTTGTGAGATTACAAAACTAAACATATATGATAATTCACGATTAAATGATAAAGCATCTTTTAGAGCATTACTATACAAAGTATTAAATGAAGTAAATGGAATGAATGATAGAATGATATCAGACTGGTTTGCCGAGAAAGGTATTAAAAGAAATAGGTCAAGTATATTTCACGCATTAAAAAAGATAGATGTGTACTACGATAGCTTTACAAGGTTTAGAAGTATTTATGATATTTACTTTAATGACAAGAAGGAAGAAACAATAAGAAAGGAGAGGGCTAGATTAGAACGTTTAAAGAACAAAACAAAAGCTATTAAGCAAATCATACTAAACAAAGAAAAAGATGCCTTAGCATTCTTAATAGATACTATACCAGACAATAAAAGAGATGAGATTTATGAGGTAGTAAATCTTAGAGTAAAGTCTTGGGATTGGAAAAGTAAAGATAAATGTGAGGTAATAGAATGTGGTACATCAATGGAAGGTATGCACTGGTAATACAACGTTGTTGGGTATGGAAAGATTTTTAACGAATTAAATAAACTAAAACAATGAGTAAAGAAGAATTTTTAAAATTAAGTGATTTAGACAAAGTAAAATACGCTATTGAGGAAAGCCTTAAAGAACATAAAGGTTACAAAAGTGAGTATTGGAAAGGAAGTGCTTTTATGGGCAATAGTATTTTACAGACAATAGAGCAAGTTAAAAAATTTGCTATACCTGTTGTTGTGAAATCGTTTACTGCGGAACAAGTAGGCGATATGCTGGCAAATAAATTCACAACCATAGAAGAAGCAATACATTATTTTGATACAATAGAATAGCAGTATATGTTTTACAACAGTTGTACAAGGCACGTTTTAATGTGCTTTGTGCTTAGTTGTAAAAATAATTATGTAAATCTTGTAAAATGTCATATTTTTTTTATTATATAACTATACGTTTATTTAGCAACTATTTAATCTTAAGTATGTGTACATACCTAAACGTTGAGAGATACTTAAATAAAAATATATTTATATTTACTGAGGGTAGCTATACCCTTTTTAAAAGTGTTAATAAAAACATATAAACATTCTATAAAGTTCCAGTTATTTTTATTACTTTGTTGCAAACACAAAAGCTATGTTAGAGAAGATATTTGAATCTCACAATAAGTGGATAAACACCACATTAAAGTTTGGATGCAACAGAGAAGAAGCAGAGGACATTGTTTCTCATATGTATCTTGTTATTGGTAAGATGCTTAAAAAGGGATTAGATATAACTTACGGAGATGAAGTCAACTATTATTATATTTACTTAACTTTACGCACTACCTTTTTACAAATGAAGAATAAGCAGAAGAAACAAAACAAAATATCATTAGACTTGGTATTAGATTTAGAATCTGGAGAGTATATTAATTTTAATGAAGCAAATGATTCTGTTGAAGAAGAACTACAAAAGTTGCATTGGTACGATAGAAAGGTTTACAACCTTATTCAAGATGAATACAGTATTACAGAACTATCAAAGAAAACAAATATTACATATCATTCATTGTATAATACATACAGAAAGGTAAAAGATAAATTAAAGGAAAAATTAAAAGAATAAAATGAAAATTAATCATCTGGATTTGTTTAGTGGAATTGGAGGATTTCACTTAGGATTTGAGAAAGCTGGGTTTGAAGTAAACTCATACTTTTCAGAAATTGACAAATACGCAATAGACGTTTATAAAAACAACTTTAAAAATTCAAAATATGTCGGGTCAGTTACAGATGTTCGAGCAGAACAATTACCAAGAATCGATGCAATCACTTTCGGAAGCCCTTGCCAAGACTTTAGCCTTGCTGGAAAACGTAAAGGGATGGGAGGAGATAGAAGCTCCCTTATTACCGAAGCAATTCGCCTCATCGATGAGTGCAGACCACGTTTTTTTATCTGGGAAAATGTTAAAGGAACTTTCTCCTCAAACAATGGCGAGGACTTTTGGGCAATTATCCAAGCCTTTACCAACATTGGGGGTTATCGACTTGAATGGCAATTGCTTAATACAAAGTGGTTTCTACCCCAAAACAGAGAGAGAATCTACCTTGTCGGATATCTTGGAGACGGAAGTGGAGGACAAGTATTTCCTATCTCAAAAGTCGTTGAATCTTTTATTGAAAAGGGTAGAGGAAATAAATTTATAGATGTTTATAATAAAAAATACAGAAACGAATCCCCAACATTGACCGACCCTTGTCATAACAATATTAGATTACAAGTAGGAGATTATAGATATGATGAAGGTTTTAGATGGAGAAAAGATAATAATAGTCCAGCATTACATTTAAAATCTAATGAAATATTAGTAAAATCAGCAACCAGTAGAGGTTATGAGGAAGCAATTAAAGGAGTTGCACAAACTTTAGATACTGCTTGTAATCAAGCTGTGTTTGATAACAAAATAAGAAGATTAACACCAATTGAATGTGAACGATTACAAGGCTTTCCAGATAACTGGACTGAGTACGGAGAGAGTGGTAGAATAAGTGATACACAACGTTACAAAATGTGTGGTAATGCAGTAACAGTTGATGTTGTTGAAGCAGTTGCAAAGAACATAATAAAAGTAATAAAATAAATAAAGAATGAAACTAGGAAACCTTATTGAACGAATAACATACTATACTGGTATCAAATGGATATGGAAGAAACTCTATCCAGATTGTAAGTGTAAAGAAAGACAAGAAAACTTAAATGATATTGAACTATGGTAGAAGATAAAATTATCTGGAATGGTGTTAAACAAAGAATGGCATCAACAATGTCAAATGAAGATTTTAAGATAATGTGTAAGTTGCATTCAAAGTATTTTAACCATAAGTATAGTGAGCCTTGCACTTGTAATAAAAGAAGATTAAGACAATGGATTGAAGAACTAAATAATAAATTAATGTAAGATATGGAAAAATATAAACTTTACATTACAAGCGAATCTGGAGAAAGAGAAACTTGGACAAACGGAGAAACAGTAAAAGAATGTATTGACAAACTAAAAGACTTTCATACCTTTGGAGAGTTTGAGAAAGAGTTCTTCACAAAGAAAGGCGAAGATAGATTAAACAAAGAACTGAATAGTGGTTGGTATATAAATTTAAAAAACAAATAGATATGGAAGAATTAACTGGATATTGGTATTTAAGAGAAAAGTTTTTTGGAGGATATGATGTTTACGTTGAAGTAAAAAGATTTGGCTATCCAACCAAACATTACAGAAAAATAAAAGCTGGAGAAGAATTTATATTAGATAGAATAAATTATAAAAATAAATAGATATGGAAACAGTAGTAACAATAAACGTAGTAGAATGGGTTTTATACATCGTAGTAGTTTATCTAGCACTTAGTTTAGCTGATAGCACTTTAGCTCTTTATAAGAGATACCTTGAACGGAGAATAAAAAAACTTAAAGAACGTAAAAACAAATAGATATGTACAAAAAGAAACTAATACAGAAGCTGCAACAACTGGTTGATAAATCACCTCCTTGTATAAAAAGAGAACACGTTATGCAAGACTTAATAGATTTGAAATTAAGTAAAACAGATTATCACTTTATAACACTAAAAGACAAATATAAAGATGAAGAATAAATCAACAACATTACTTGGATTGATTACCTTTTTTTTAGTAGCATCCTTAGTAGCATTATCAATTATACTAACAGTAATTGGATTACAAATATAAATTTAAAGCCTAGCAATAAAATGTTAGGTTTTTTTTATTATATAATTATATGAATAATCAAATTATTTCAAATGTCAGAAAGTAAAAGAGGAGGTAAAAGAGAAGGTGCTGGTCGTAAAAGTAAATCAGAAGAAGTGCAAATGATAGAGAGATTATCTCCATTAGAGCCAAAAGCATTTAAAGCACTTGAGAAAGGAGTTGAAGAAGGGAACTTCAAATACGTTCAAATGTTTTATAACTATTATGCTGGTAAACCAAAAGAAACAAAAGATATATCAATTACATCAGAACAACCTTTATTTGATTTAGATTAGTGTTTCAAGTTACAACTGCAATAAAGAAACT
>Ga0228627_1000760_pt1 | contig 18767 bp, 10 predicted proteins | sample 33DmetaG_FD_190483 | JGI IMG/M metagenome (GOLD analysis project Ga0228627, IMG submission 190483) | Seawater microbial communities from Monterey Bay, California, United States - 33D | ecosystem: Environmental > Aquatic > Marine > Coastal | place: USA: California | collected 2016-09-28 | reverse complement strand
CGGAGCAAAGTGCGAAAGGGACTTTTATTAGGAAGAACCCAACGTTAGTAAAACTATTAAAGAAACATAAACTAAATAATAGTGAGACTTGGGATAAAATACTGGCTGACGGAGGTAGCGTACAGGGTATCGATGCTTTGGATAATATCACTGTGGGTCATGATATTCCAGTTAAAGAAGTTTTTAAAACTTTTAAAGAGATTAATCAACTTGAATTAGTGAATCAAGCAGGACTTAGACAGAATTATGTAGATCAATCAGTTAGTTTAAATTTAGCGTTTCCTTCTGAAGCAACGCCTAAATGGTTGAACAAAGTTCATTTTGATGCTTGGAAAAAAGGTGTTAAAACTTTATACTATACACGTACAGAATCTGTGCTACGTGGAGATATAGCTCAACAAGCTATGAGTGAGGATTGCTTAGCCTGTGATGGTTAAAAATAATTAAAGGGGCTACTTTCGTAGCTCCTTTTTTTATTTATATTTCTTAAACATAAGTTTATATAATAACTTATTCCAGGACGATTGCAATTTATCTATTATTTTTTTCATATTACTTTATATTTTGTTTTACCATTTTCTTTATAAGCTTTTAAGCACCTATTGCGATTTTGATCTTCAGAAACATAACTAACATGTACCCAAGCAGGGTTCTCGTCGTCGCCAAACTCCCATATCATTTGATCAAAGTTTAAATTTTCTTTAATCCAATTATACATTTCGGCGTTAGTAGCGTGTCCAAAAGTATCGTCAATGTCAATCGCTCTTCCTTCGCAATGCTGAGATCTAGAACTTCCACCTATAGCCTTGTTTAATTCCGCGCTTCTGAAGAATGAGTTTATTTTTATTGGCTTGTTTATGTGCTTTCTAAGAGGCTCAAATATTTGATTAGCTGTAATAACCATATTTGAATATTCGTATTCGCCAGGGTTGTTATTTAAGCCCAGTCTTAGAGCTGTAGTGCTGTATACACCTTCTTTTTCTGAAATGTGTTTGCTTATCATTTATTATACATATTATCGATTGCTTGCTGTATTTCTTTTGGGTCTACAATTAGCTCCATCGATAAACCTCCTTGCCAAATACGTTTTGGTTTTTTATTCTTATCAAATAATATTATAGCAGGTACAGATTTTATTTGATCTTTAAAACCAATAGGCTGATCATCGTAATTAGCTTTTAAAACTTTTACGTTGTTTAACAAATTTAAGTGTTTGTAATCATTGCTTTTATTCCAAGTTGAGTTTACGTAAAGTAGTGTTATTTCTTGGGAAAATAAATTTATAGAAAATAAGAATGCGATTAAGATTAAAATGTTTTTCATGATTATTTGTTTATGATCTCAAATAGTTTTTCATCTATTTTGTCTAGTTTTTTACTATTATTATTAACTTTTTCGTTTATATTAATTACCGTGTTACGAATTAATTCATCTTTTAAATCATACTCTGATTTTTTAATTTCAGGTTCTGGTAATTTTTTTGCAAGTTCTATATCTGATTGTAAAGCAAAGTATACAGAAGCTAGTGAAACCGCACCAACTACAATTATTGCTATTGTTTTTAAATCTAATTGAACTTCAGTATTTTCTGATATTTTGTTAGCCATTTATTTTTGTTTTTATATACTATATGTAATCACTTACTTTTCCTTCTTTTTAAAGACTTTACTCGTTTAGGTTTACCTGCTGGTTGTCCTAGTCTTTTCTTCTCTCTTATTTTTTTAGCTTTTTCAGAAGCGGACATTTCACCCGCAGTCTTAGGTGTCTTACTAGATACTCTCTTGCTTGGTCTACAATATGGTGTACCTCTTTTTTCACCGGCTCTTCTACCACATGGTTTACCAGTACGTACATCTACCCACTTTTCTTTAAACCATCTTTTTAAAGCTAAACCTTTTTTAGTTTTGCGAACCGCCATATTATTTTTTCTTTTTACTTTTGTTTCCCCAATTCTTTGAACCTACCTTACGACACTTAGCTAAAGCCCCGCTAGCGTAAGCAGAAGGAAATACTTTATATCTTTTTTTTACTTTGTGGTAACATGCATCTTTTGCCATAATTTTTATTTTATAGTTGATCTTTTTATTGATGATTTTTTAATTGATGATTTTCTTTTTTTCCTTGAGCCTCTTCTTTTCTTTTTAGGTTTTTCAATTCCTAAATCCCAAGCTGACCATCCTAATACTAAACCTATTCTTTGTATTTCTTCAAGTTCGCTATTAGTGGCTAATACTATATTGTTTATTTTCTTAAGAGCTCTATCTAACGGTACGTTTGTTAACGCTGAGGTATATTGTGCACCTGCCATTAAAGCCGGATTATCTATAGAAAAACCTTTATCCATTATTTCCTCTCTACTTCCTGGATATGTAAATTTACGTCCAGCACTTTTCATCTGTATATATTTGTATCTCAAAGGAGGTGAAAAACCTAAAGCAGCATCAGCTACTCTGTCGTAATCCTGTACGGTTTTACCTTGTTGTTTATATACTTCTAGCCCCATATCTTTTAAAGTACTTATAACATTACCTCTAACACCAGTACCTCTTAAATATGAACTTATCATGCCGTTAGCTACATCTAAATATTTTGATTGTCTTTTTTCCTGCTCTTTTCTTTTTTTAGCATCAGATTTTTCATCGTCATCAGTGTTATCTAAAGCTTCTGTAAACAAAGCTTTTTGTAAACCATTAAACACTAAGTTTGTTAAAAAAGTATAATAAGCTATTTTAGATATATTTGTTTTCTTATCTCCTCTTCCATTTTTAAGATCTAGTGTTGCTTTTTTAATTATTCTAGCATATTGACTAGGTGTATTAGCGAAAGATAATACAAGTCTACCAAGATTGCTTGCTTGCTGCTGACTAATTTTATCAGGTCTACTTGACTGTTGTGATTCTTCAGCGGTTTCTTTAAAGTCTAAAAAAGCTTTTTCTTTAGCCTGTTTTTCAGTATAAACTTTTTCACCTTCAGCATTAGTTTCATTCAGGTATGTTTTAAATCTATTTCTAAAAAACGTAGCACCTCCTGAAGCGATAGCAAAACTATCTGCTATTTGTGTTGGTGTAAAACCTACTTTTAATATTTTTGAAATAACACCCCTGGCTCCACCTTGCTTAGCAAGATCTGCAATTTCAGATTCAGTAACGTTAAACTCAAGCCCGCCTCTTCTGTTTTTTAAATATTCGGAATTAAATAATGTTTTAAAGTCTTTCCAATACTGAGGTTGATTAGCAAAAGCTGCACCTGCTTTGAATATATTATTGTCAGACATGTTAATAAAGTTAGTAGCCGACATTAGCTGAAGCACTGAAGATCTTTGGTTAAAAAACATAATAGCCCCTGTAGAATTGTTAACCCAGTCAGTTACTCTTCCGCTTAATTGATCTTTTGAAATATCTCTATTTTTACCAGACTTCATACGCTTTAGCATATTCTCCATTGCTTTTCTATAATTTGTACCAAAAGCTCCTTCTAGCTTATTCATGTTTTCTTTAGAAAATACAACATCTACATTAGCTTGCCATTCCTCTAAATGCTTAGCTCTACCTTCCGTATTTATGCCTGATAAAAAATCTGTTGCTATATTACCTGCAGTCCATCCTTTTTCAGGAGCAGTATAAGGTCTACCTCTATTTATTGTTCTAATCTTATTTGCAAAATCTACAAGAACAGGATCTTTAGTAAGACTAGAGATAGCAGCGTCAACTTCTGCTTTATCTATTTCAGGTATCTCCATACCTTGCTTTCTCCATATATACATTCTAACAGCATCCTCACCTGTATAGTCCTGGTCTCCAATTTTATTTTTTAATTTTTTAGTTAAAGGTGAAACTCCTTTCCAATTAGTACCCCCTATGCTTTCAACGATTTCTTTTTTAACTTGTTTAAAATCTCGCATTAAAGCGTTTCTTTCATTAGTAATAGCTTCGTCTCCTCTAGCAAAAGGATCTATTAAATGCTTTTTGTAAAAATCCATTTGAGCATCACCTTCTTTCCCTTTACCTAAGGTCTTGTAAAGTAAACCTACAAAATCTTCTGCAGATGGCGGTATTATATCAAATCTACCTTTACCTTTACCAGCTTTTGAACCTCGACTTTTGCTATACACGTCATCGGCTTTTATACCAGTTTTACCTTCTATTATTTTATTGAAGGTTTTATTAAGATCTAACGAAGCTAGCGAAGATTCTTTTACTACACTTTTATCTATTACAACGATGTTTTGAATGTCATTTTTCAATGTAGTAAGATTCATATCTGTAAATCTTACAGCTTTAATACCCTTGTTGCTTAATGATTGGGATAATTTAGTTAAGTCAGACTTGCTTAATGCAGTTTCAAAATTAGGATCTATTAATTCATATAAATTAAGTTCATCAACCTTAAATCCTTCTTTGCTAGAAGACTTTAAACCTAGTTTTTTAATTTCTTTAAAAACAACGTCTTCGTTAACAATATCTTTTTCGTTCAGCGTAAAACTTTTAACCTTACCTTCGTTAACTTTTGCATATTCAGCTGCTTGATTTTTATTTCTTGAAAAATAAGCAAACCCTTTAATGTCTTTAACTGATTTTATAGAACCCCCGTGAAAAACCTCAATTTCTCCTTTATTTAACTTTATAGGGTTACTAAAACTAGCTCTTTTATTTACTGAATTTTCAATTTTATCTAAAATAAATAAAGCTTGATTGTTGGTTTTAACATTTTCAATATTAACACCTAATTTTTTTAGAGTTTCTAAATTGTTCTTGTTAGGTTTTTCTGAATTTTTTATAGCTTCATCTACAGCATAATCTCCTAAAAGCTTTCCAGAAGGCGCATGAATAAAAGTATTTAATTCTTTAATTACACCTGATTCCGTTATTTTTTGTATATCAATGCCCGCTATACTTTCAACGACCCCTTTTCTTCCTTTAGCGCTAACGAGTTTTAAAAAATAATTCATTTCAGGAGAAATGATGTCATTTAGTGCTGCATCGGAATTTCTTCTAGTTTGAGCAGGCACTAAAGCACTGATGTAATCTTTATTTAACTCAGCAAGATCAAAACTAGTTACATTACCTTCTTTTAATAAATTAATAACACCAGCTTTGTATTTTGCTGACTCATATAAGTGTTCGTTTTGAAGTTTACCTTGTGCGTCAATTTTAAATATTTCAAAAAGAGAAGCGATTCTAAAACTATTACCCCTGTTGTTAGCTAGCATAGGAGCTAATTTTTCTATAGCCTCATTTCTTTCTGATTGAGTTTTATAGTTTTTAGTTAAATGTAAATCTATAGTTTTTATAATGGCATTATGATAAAGATTATTTCTTTCGTTGCTCAATCTTAAATCTTTCCATATACCTTGCAATCTTTTAGCTTTCTGTTTTAAACTTGTTTTTGGATTATTAATTATATTAGTTGCTCTACCTAAAAGAGTTATTTGGGCTCCATCCGACTTTTGAAATATAGCTTCGGTTTTAGGGTGCTTTTTTACATGCTCATTATATCCTTCCCATATTTCTTTTGCTTCTTTACTTTTACCAAATTCTTTTCCAAAATAATTTTTTGTATCGTTTTGAAATTGTAGTCTAGATTTTTCTCCCCATCCGTCATATGCAAACGTTGCGCTTAAAGCAGAAAAACTAGTATCACCAGTTTTTGATTTTTGAACACTTTTTAAAGAACCCGGAAATAGTTTAATTATTTTTTGAAGCTCTGGCACATACTCTTTAAAATAAGAACTATAATAATGCTTCTTTGTAGGTGATTCAATATTTAAACCAGTGTTGTCTTTTATATAAGATCTTGAAGAGTTGTCTTGATAATTTTGATTAGCAAGAATTTGTTTTTGAATAATTTCATTTGCAAATAAAGCTTTAGAGCTAATAATCCCAAGTTTAGTTGTTAGTGTTGGGCTAAGAGTTCCGTTGTTATATTTTTTAACAATGTTATTAAAACCTCTAGCATCCTTAACTCCGAATGATGAATCTTTTAATACTTCTTCCTGAATACTAGCAGAAGTGTAGTCTATTTTTCCTTTTATTTTACCTGTATTAATACGTGATATAATAGCTTGAGCTACTTTAGAATCAGTAATTTCTATTATTCGTTGGTCTTTAATTACTCTTATAGCGTTGCTAAATTGCACGTTAACATCAACACCTAATTTTAAAGCTGTTTCAGCTATCTTTTTATCTTCAGCTTCAAGTTTTTTCATAGCTCCGGGAACTGCATCAGTAATTGCGGTACCAGCTAACATGTTAACAAAAGCATTGTCTCTTCCTCTAACTTTAAAAAATTCTTGTATTTCATCTAAAGAAGGTTTTTTTCTAGAGTAGAACATAGGGCCTGTTTTTTCGTTTTCTACATAAAAATCTCCTGTTTTTATAGCCTTATCTATAAGTTTTTGATTTGTTAATCTAACAGGTGAGCCCGTAAATATTTTTTCAGCTTCAGGTGTTAATCTCTCGAAATTAACTAAATAAGAAATAGGTATATTCTGCGTGTGAAATAAAGATTTATAATTTTCTTCAATAAAATCAGGCAATTTACCAATTTTCTTTTTTGTTATTGTAAATATGCTAGTATTTTTTAAAGTTTTACCCTTAAAGTTATAACTTTCAATATTTTTTTCATTAACTTTATTTTTTAAAGCTTTTTTAAGTTCTCTTCTAGTAATAAGCTCTTGTTTGCTAAAAATATCTTCAGCTCCTGTTTTTATAGTGCCTCTTAAATTTTCATCTATAAATTGCTCTCCACTTTTTTTAATAGTAGTTTTAATTTGAGATTCTACAGTCTGCTTACTTCTGTTAGCTAATGAAAAATCTATTTGATCTTCTATACTCATAGATTCATCTGCGACTTCCATAACGCCTCCTTCTCTAGTAGTAGTAGACATAGTAGCGGGTTCAGCTGTTTCTTTCTTAATAACGTCTAAGACAGCAAACTGCAATGCCGGGTTCTTACCCAACATCCATCCAAATAAACTGTTTTTTTCTATGTTAAAATTTTTAACAAATCGCATTGATAAAACGTCCTTGACTTTATCTACATCTATAAAGTCAACTCCTTTACTAGCAGCTATACTTTTAATCCTAGCATCTAACTTAGGGTTTGAATCTGTAAAATAATTATATGCATCAATATATTCCCTAGAAGACTCCCACTCTCTTTTAGTTTTAAATTTTCTATTTTCCGCAGGTCCAGTAAAGCTATCTAGTTTTTGTTTTGTTTTAGAATCGGCAGCTTCACTAAAGGACGGCTTGTCTGAAGGAGTAACTTCACTTTTATCAGCTTCTTTTTTAGCAAATTTACCAGCTGCTTCTACAGCTTTTTTCTCCCCTTTAGCAAAACCTTCAAGCATTTCAAACATACCTTTACCAGTGGTTGCATCTATTTCTAAATTTTTAAAAGATCCCCCCTTTATTCTTTGAGCTAAATCAGTTAATTGTTCTCCTATAGACTTTGAAAATTTTATTCTACCGTCAGATATATGTTCTGAAAGTATTGTTAAATTTTCTTCATACCATTTTGATTTAGGCAAACTTGTATCGTATCTTGAAAATACATCTGTGTCTAAAGCTTTTCGTTGTATAGGTGTCAATGAGCCTAGTATATTATCTATTACTTTAATACCTTCAGTAGTAACATTGCCGCTAGAATCTTTTAAACTATCAGTCAAAACAGCATGCCAGCCTTCATGAGTAGCCGCTGATGTATCTCTAACTTCTAGCGCTTTTACCCTATTAACTACTCTGTTACCTTCAGAATCAGTGAATGCTATTTTATCTTTTGTTCTCTCATTAGATTTAAAACCAGCTTTTTCGTATAATTTTACAAACTCGTCTGTTGTTTTAGCTTCTTCTAATGTACCTTTAACTCCGCTTTCTTCAACTCTCTTTCCTTTTTTAATATCAGCTTCGTACCTTTTTGTAGCGTCTTCTTGCAGCTTTGCTTGCAATTCAATGTACTTATAACCTTCTTTGGAGAAATCTTTAAAATTTAATTCAGCTTCTTTTATGGCTTCATTTAAGTTTTCTTGCTCAACAGTTGTTAAACCTTCTTTGTTAGCACTTTTTAACTGATCAACTAAGCCCCCTGCTTCAGTTCTTTCAACTAAAAACTTATAAGTCTCTTCTCTTAGTTTGGAATCTAAAGCTTTAAATTCACCCTGTTTATTCGAAATTTGAATATAACCATCTGAAGTAGGTGCATAAATTTGACCATTTAAAAGACCTTGAATTATTTCATTGTTTTTAACAATTTCTTTAGAAATAGCTATATTTTCAGAAGTCATTTCTACTCCCATTGCTAAAGTTAACCCTTCCGGGGATGTATTTGATATTGCTTTGGAATCTTTATCATTTAGCGGTATGCCACTTTTAATTTTCCGCCCTAGTATATATCTTTCACCTTCCGTAGATGTCTTGCCATCTTTAACATCTTTAGCTATTTGTATTTTTGCTTCGTTAATTGCAATCTGGCCTTCTGCATTTAATACCGAGCTTTCTATTTGCTTTGTTTGTTCTGCCGCCTCTTCTGAAGTTATTTCTCCAGCTTTAACCTTTTTATTTATTTCTTTTTTCTTATTTTCACTTGCTTTTATTACAATATCACCTGAAGACTCTGTAGGGTTAGCAACGACGTTTTTATCTATACCTAAAACTTTAGTAGCTCTTAAAGACTGGGTATTTAAGTTTTTAGACTTTAAAATTACATCGTTCCATTCTTCATATGTTTTTTGAAAGCTTTGTTTGTTCATTGATAAAACTTTCCTTCCCCTACCTATAAAAAACATTTTCCACCACTCTACACCAAATGTATGTGACATGTCATCATATTCATAGTCTAGTGGGTCCATTATTATTCCGGAACCTATATAAGTTGATGCTCCAACACTGGATTCAATAGAAGCCCGTGAAAATTTTTGTAAAAATTTATTATTAGCTGCTCCCCTGTAAAAACCATATTCAGCGGCTTTCCTAGAGTATTTTGATTCTAACCATTTTTTATTCACTGCTGGAACAAAAGACTTAGTAAACGCCCCCGCAAAACCTAGAGCAGCTCCTGATTGAAAAGATTTAGATAAGCTTTCATTTTCGCCGTACAGAATATTAGTCATAGCCGTTGTTCCCATAAACTCTGCTCCTTCCCCAACACTGTTGATAACAGCCTTAGATGCAAATTGAGCAACTCTATTACCTTTAAAAAACTTATTGGTAAAATTAACTGATAAGCCAGTGGTTCTATTTACGGTGTTACCAGTTATTTTTCTAAAAGCAGCAAGTTCAAATATAAATTGTCCTAACTCAGGTGTACCCCTAGCTATTTCTTGCTTAAAACTAAGTTTAGTATTTTCTGCAAACTTTTCAATATCATTTTGTTCGAACTCTCCGGAGGAGCTTAAAATATCCAAAAAAACCTCTGCTTCTTCTCTGCTAGTTTGAATTTCTAAAAAAGGTAACGCATCGCCAAACTCTAACGCTAATTCTTCATTATTAGACGTTGATATGTTTCTGTTTAATTGAATCGCTCTATTTAAAACTATGAATTCATTTAAAGTTTTCTTATAGTTTTTTTGAAATTCTTTATCTTTTAAAGGCAGTTGATATCCGCTTTCTGTGAAAGAATCGCTAGAAGTGTCGCTAAATAGTTTTTGAGTAATTTCAGAATTTGGTAATATACCGTTTTCTATTGCTCCTTTTATAGCTGTAGAATATTTTTCTTTATCATCAGCAAACCCCGTTAACTTAGAATTTTCTGAATAATAATCTTGAATATAACTAACCAATTGATAATATTTTTCGCTTCTTTGGTTATTTAAAACATCTATATCTGTTTTAAAAGCTAAATTTTTAGATTTTTCATATGATTTTATTAAATCAGAAGGAGGTGATTGTTCTTTTCTTTTTAGATCATAAGTTTTACCAGTAGCTGGATCATATAAAAGTTTACCGTAATCGTCAGCGTTTACTTGTTTATCTAATAATTTTTTTAATTTTACTTTTTCTTCGCCAGAAGCATTTTCGTACTTTTCCTGCAAAGAAGATATGTTTTTTTCTAATGTTGACAAAAACCCTTTTCCTGCTTGCGATACTGTATAGTTTATATTAAAATCAGATTCTCCAGCTTCTTTCTTATCTTTAATTATTTGCTTCGCTTTAATCTCTGATCGCTTTTTTCTTTCAGTGTGTAGATTTATAAATGAAACTCTATCTTGAAAAGTATTAAAAGTTTTTAAATGGGTGTCATAGCTTTTTTCTAATAATTTTTTAGCGTTTTTTAAATCTAAACTTTCTTCAAAATTAAGATTACCTTCCTGTCCTTTTTGAAGAAGATTTTGGTACTGGCTATATAAGTATCTAACTTGATCTAAAGATGATCTGTAATCAGGTATGTCAGCATTATCTATGAAAATAGAAACTTTTTGATTAGGGTTGTTTTTTAAAAATTTATTTAGGTCTTCAGCTTGAGGACCGTTTTTTAAATTTTCTTTTTCTGTCATTATTTTTCCAAAGCTACCTCTTTTAGAGTAAGCGCTAGAGTTGAAAAGAATACTATTATTAGCAGTTGAATATTCATTAAAAAGATCATCATCCATTGCGGAAAAATCTTTATAAATGTTTTCTCCAAAAGTTTTTGTAATTCTTTTTTGATGACTTTCAGCTTTAACCACAATCTCAGGTAATACTTCCCTGTCGGATGTTTTTTTAGGCTCAGGATCTGGTGAATCCGAAGAAATATTTTCCGAAACTAATTCCGTACTTTCTGGTGTTTCTGCAGGTTGAGGCATAAACCCCGGTATTATTTCCTGCGGCATTTGAGGTCCTGCAACTACACCTTGTGCAGCACCCGTTGCTTTTTTTGGCTCTGGATCCTTATCTTTATCATCATCTAAAGATATTATTTCTTTACCTTCAAAGTCTTTAAAAAACTCTTCCGAGCCTTTTTCGCTTACATTGTAAACAGTACCTTCAACTTCATATTTTTTAACCGCCATTCTATATGTATTTAATTTTATTTATTGTATTTATCGCTCGTTTTTACTTTAAACTTTTCGTTTAACTTAGCTTGAACCCTAAGTTTATCCATTCCGTCATAGTCAACAGCGTTGACCATAGCCTCTATAAGTTGCTCTTGGTTGTTAATAGCTAAACCTGTATACACTCCGCCTTTTTTCTGCCAGGTAGTGGATCCTTTAAATTCTCTTATCTTCGTACTGTAATCTTCCTTGATCTGATCTTCTGTTAATTCTCCTTCATTTCTTTTAGATTTAAAAAAGAAATCTTTAAATTCTCTATTAGTAATAAATTGGCTTTCGTTATTAGTTGTTGTGTTTAATAACTTAGTAATATTTCTATCTCTATTTAGAATTGCATCACTACCTCTAGCCGCATAATCAATTTTTTCTGGAACTTCATTTATTTGCTTGAATAATAAATCTACATTTTCATTTTCTGTTTTATCCTTTCCTATTGAGCTTTTGTCTATTTTAACGTCTGTTTGAGGGCCTCTAGGCTCAGCTTTACCAGTTTCAGGGTTTAATAAAAAGTTTTCATTTTGCTTTAATAACTCATTTTTAACGTATATATTGTTAACTTTATTTCTTAAAGCATCTATTTTGTTATTAGCTAAAGCTTCAGCTTCAGAATCTGAAATAGGTATACCGCCAGCTAAGGCTTTTGTTTTTTCAAAATCAACAAGAGCTAAAACAGCTTTTTTGTTATAGCCAATGTATTTTTTACCGGTAAGATCGATCATGTTTAATTCATCTTCCGTTAAAGAATTTTCTAATAATCTTCTTTCTCTAAGAGCGGATGTAAATATGCTGGCGTTTAGCTCTGGGTTTTTTCCAAGGTATTCTTTTGCTTTAGTTCCAGCAAAAGTATCAACGCCTTTAGTGTACTGAGTTGCAATACTAGTTTGCTTAACGATATCACCCTCTGCATTTATATACTCTTGAGTGTTTTCAAAACTACCTTTTGATTGTCCTTTAAACTCTGTACCAGCTTCGGTCACACTAGTTTTAGCATTCAAAGAAGATTTACTGTCTATAGTTGTCTTGTTTATTTTATTTTCAAAATCCAAGAATACTTCTTTTCCGCCTATATTCATAGTGAACCCACCTACGTTTACACCTTTTATTGTTTTAACCACAGGCTTAGCTTTACCTTCATTGTAAGCTTTTACAAAATCTTTAAACGAAGTTCCTTGATTTGCAAACAAAGCATTTATATCACTAGCTTCACCGTCATAAACTTCAGGATCATTATCTATATCAATTAAATATTGTAAACTGCTATTAGCAGCTTTAATATTAGCCCATTGGGTTTGCAGCTCTTTAACCCTAGCATCGCTTGTTTTAGGGTTTAATATTTCAGATCTAGTTTTCATAGCCCAGTCTTTATAATCTTGAGAAGTATTAAGATCTAAATTAAGAGTATTTCCAAATATAGAACCTGCAGCAACTTCAACATCTTCAATTTCTCCAGCTAATTTAGTTCTTTTTATACCTAAGGCTTTTTTTTCTGCTTCCTCTTTCTTTTCCTGCTCTTTTAAAAAATCAAGTCCCGGCTTTAATCCAGCCTGCAAGCCTTTATTAAAGGCACTATAGTCTACTATACCTTCTGTTGGATTTTGATATGCTCCGCCAGATGTCCTTGTTTGTTGTCGTCTTGTCATCGTTATTTAATTATAATTATCTTTTTAATTCCTATTAAACCCGCCTGCTAATCCAAAACTACCAATACCGCCTAGCATTTGACCAATACCACCCATCATTTGAGAACCATAAGCTGCTGATTGTTGAGAGGCGTTACTTAATTGAGCAGATACTCTATTTAGTTTTTGCATTTCTCTTGCTTCTTGAGCTCCAAACACAAATTGCTTGCCTTGAGCTTCTGCCATTTGAATTCGTTGTTGTTCTTTTAACCTATTCATTTCTAACTGTTGCTGTCCTTGAGCTCTTAATTGCGCGTTTCTGGCTTCCTGCTGAGCAATACTAGCTGAAACACCTTGCTTAGAACTTAAAGCTGCCTGAGCAAGCGCAGTGGCTCCACCGGCTCCAGCCCCAGTTGCTCTCAATGTATCTAAACTACTAGCAAGTGATATATCTGTTTGTTGAGCTTGCATTTCCGCAGCTTCTGTTGCAACTTGTAGATTTGCAAATGGATTTGACAATTGACCTGATAAATCCGTTACGTTTGCAAAAGGATCAACAATAGCTTGTCTGTTTTGTTCTAGCCTAGAAAGTTGTCTTTCTAAAGATCTCTGTCTTCTAGCCGCTCTTCTTCTAGCTGCTCCACCAAATATAGCTTGCCCAAGGCCACCTAAGAACTGGCCACCTATCATGCCTAAAATGCTACCTCCAAGGCCCCCTATTCCAGGACTACTACTTACAGGGCTGCTTCCAGTGTTTGATCCGTATTGTATACCTGCCATAATTTATTAATATAAAGATTGTTCGTAATTAAAACCTACTGAAAATAGTTCAGCATGGTTTGTTATGTTTAATATTTTGTCGTTACCCACGGGTTCGTGTTCAAACGTTACTTCTGCAAAAAATCCTTTAATACCTGTTGTATTTAATGCACTAACGCCTGATATTGCCGATGTATCATTGATTTTTATTTGCCCGTAATATTTTTTTTCTAAGGGTGTAAACCCTGCATATTTTAAAGTCCCATCATATGGAGATGAATATCTACCTGTTATATTACCAGGTATAGGATAAGCATTATAGTCATTATCATCGTCTGCCGGAGAGAATATCTCTATTGCTTTCCAGTTTTTTGTTCCTTCGTAATTAACTGATTTATAGTACTTAACCAAGGAAGGATTTTGATTACTTACTATAGTTATTGTACTAGGGTTAAATTCACCGTAGAATGTGTTCTTGTTGTTATTTGAATAGTGTTCGTAAAGATCACCAGCATTCCAAGTGTAAAACTTATTAGCTAAGCTACCTCCAAATCGAGGCTTATAGGTGTGAAACGATGTCCAACCATTTACTCTATCATCAAAAGATAAAGTTTTATAATTTGTTCTAAGCGGAGTTATACCTGTATTAAAATTATTTTTTGAATATGTTTGTTTATTGTAATCCGAATCAGTTGCCCCTTGTAGACTTAACACATAGTTTTTTGAGTGTACGTCAAACATACCATACGCCTTATCCGCATTCTTTAGTTCATCTCTAAAAAAGCTTCTCATACCATAAGATGAAATTTCAGTTATTCCATCTCTAGATAATCTAAGCACAGCTCCTTTATTTTTATCGGTAAAATATTTTCTAAACCCATAAACAGCAAAGCTTTCTGGATTTTTACTTATACCGTATTCTCCCAAATAAGGAACAATTTGACCGATAACTTTAACTCCTGACGTTGTTAACCCTAATCCTTCTGCTGTGAATACCGCGTCTTTATCTATTAAGGCTGAGCTAACTTTATTTTCTTGAAATATAATTAAATTAGTATCTTCAGCATATAACTTTTGAATACTACCATTAGAAGCATCTACCGCTCTAGTTATAGGTTCAGAAGAGTTAAACTCGTTTGTTTGGTTTATATCTGTTCTAGAATTAAATATTCCAGAATATATCATTGCGTTAAATCTATGATTAAAATCATAGCTTTCATCAGTAGCATAAGCCTTAACACCATATCCCATAGAATCTTCGTTGAATCCTCCTTTTATTCTAGACTCTTCTACATGCCAATTTGAGGCCTCTCCTGCTGCATCAAAATCATTGAGATCTATGCCAGGGGGTCCTCCTCCGGAGAATACTCTTTTAACTAAATCTGCTTTTGGTTTTATTACTACAGAATTGAAATATGATATTTCTAATGTATACGCCATAATAATAATATTACGTGTTAATTTATTTATTTATTAATAATTACAAGCCATCTGCTGCAATAACAATACCCTGTGAATCTACTTGAACTATTTCCTGAGAAAATTCCCCAGTCTCAGTAGTAACACCCCACCATAGACTTCTACCTACAAAAGGCTGGGAGCCTCCTGAAGCGTCTCTGTTTCCAATCATAATTAAATCACCTACTTCTGGAAGATCTTGTTCACCGTTGTGTGATACGGCTACAGAAGTTCGTCGCTCTGCATCCGATGCGGCTTCAAATTCACCTATACCTTCCCAAGGACTAGGATCAATATCTGGCGTGAGATAAACTGTTTTAAAACCTGATGTTTGACCTATGCTTACTATTATTGTAATTGCTTTGTTTTGGAATGGTGTAGGTATTATATTCTCTATATTATTTTCAAAAGCAGTTATAGTCATTGAAACATTTCCAGGCGTTAAACTTGCTCCTTGTCTTATAAATATTTCACCACTTTGTGAATTTACAATAAAAGGGAACGCGTCTGTAGGGTCGGTTACTGGATTATTTACATCTTCAAATATAAGCCCAAAGTCTTGATTACTCGTGTCCGCAGACCCATTAGTAGCCCCCATTCTACCTATCAATACATCTTCGTTTGCGCTTGAGTCGTCTTCACTTACAGGTATTATTTCGCCTCCTGTGCTATAAGCAAAACCTTCATTGTTATTAGTTAATTCTAAAATAGGTAAAGCATTTTCTAATTTAATAGGTTCTTCAGATTGTCCTCCTGAAGATATGGCGTAATTTGTTATATCGCGTTCAATTTCTTCTCCACCAAAGACTGCTTTGATTTTAAATTCATATGAGTACCCATGAGTACCATAGAAGAATTCTGCTTTTGTTCTAATATAATATTTATTATTTTCTTCTATGATTTCAAATTTAGCCTCTGGCTCTTCTCCCACTTCAGAAACAATACCTGTTGCTAAGCTAGTTTCTTGAACGCCTAAAAGGTATATAATAGCGTCTTGTTGTCCTTGGTCGTTAGAAGCAGTGACTATACCTATTTTACTACCTATTTCTAAACTTTCGTTAATTCCAATATCAAATTTTTGTATATCAATTTTATTTAAACCTGTAAATGAAGATAATACAGCGGTATTAATATCAGATACTAATCCAGCTGAGGAAGTTTCGTAAAATATATCTATTTTAGAATTAAAAGGTTCGGTTTCAAAAACAGAAATAGCACCTTGGTTTGCTGTCGCTGGTAAATTTGTTGTATCATCTGGTAATGCTATTTTAGCTAATAACAAGCCTTTTCTAACACCGGTTATCTGCAATAAAGTGTTGTCAAAATAAGCGTCGCCGTAATTTAGCTCTGGATCCATTCCATGTTCTTTGAGTGTACCTATTTCAATAACATTTAGTAAACCATCTGAAGATAATAATCCACCTACATTTGGCACATAAGGAGCCTCATATAAGGCGTAATCAGAGTCCGTACTTGTTGAGCCTCCGCTACCGCTAGAAGTAGATCTAACATTGTAATTAACAACTTTAGGATATAGTCTAATTTTACTACCAGCTAAACCTGTTTCCCTATCTGTATCTGTAACATCTCTAGGTACTTTATTTACATTATCCCCGGCTAAATTTATTAAAGCTGTTGGACTACTGGTTTTTCTAGCTATTCCGTCTCCATATATATTATAGTATTCTTGTTGCTGTTGTTTTACAACTATTCTATATGAGTACCACCCGTAGGGATTTGAATCAGAATCGTATGCATCACCTATTATATCTTCAAATCTAATTCTTAAAACATCACCCCAGTTTTCTGTATTACTTGAATTCACAGAATAGTTATTCCAAACACTAGAATCAAATAAATCTTTTGACTTAGCAGGAACATATACTGAAGATCTTTTTAACGATGTTTTCCCGTTAAGCTCTATAGGTAATATAACCGGTGATTGCCTACCAAATATATCAGATAATATAATTCCCACCTGGTATTCTCTTCTTTGCTTTATAGAGTGATATTTATACTCTTCATAAAGGTAATCGCTATTACTAGAATCTTGTGCGTTTTTTAAAGAAGTATTAACTTCAAAATTTAATTTTGTTTTATTTAAACTTCTTTTCTCAATGTAGTTTCCGTATACTACTCTGTTACCTATAATTTCCTGTGACTTTGCCTTTAAGGGTACATTATCAAACACTCTTGTTCCCTGACTTCTAGGTAATGTTTTAAAAGGCTCTGAAGATTCGTAGGTATAATTTATAATACCAGCATCAGATACGGTAGTTGAATTAGGTAGAACGTCTACAACTCTAATAGGTAGGTCGCCATCAATAGCACAGAGCATTTGGACTTCTTTTATTTGATACGTATTAAATACATTTGAAGAATTTTCAGGCATTTTTAATTGAAAAATAATTTTATTGATACAATTAATCATGCTGTCCAGCTCATTATTCTGAGCCATCTTTTTTATTTGATCTGAAGACAACCCTGTTGAATTATTTTTGTATATTTCAGGTAAAAAAACTGCTTGGGTAAATGGAGCTATTGTAGAATATTCACCATCTTCATATCTAAACCTATAGCTAAACCTAACAAATTGATTTTCTAAAAAGTCTGATTCTATATCTGTGTCTGTGGTAGCTGAAGATTCATTAGAGCTATCTAGTAGTCTTAAAGGATAGAACGGAGCAAACTTAGCAACGCTAATTTTTCTTTCAGAGTCGTAAAAACTAGAATTATTTAGCGCTGTTGATATATTTATTCTTCTAGGTTGATTAAAATTATCTGTAAAAAATAATAAATTATTTAAAATATTAACACCAGTTATTTCATGCGTTTTAGAAAAGTTCAAAAATAAACCTTGAGACAATACTGAAATACTACCGTTTTGTTTATACATTAGTATTGCGCAAAATAATTGCCCTGGATTTAACTCAGTAAACCCTTCTGATTGTTGCTGAAGCGCGGTTTTTGGTCCGTCAAGCGCTCCTATCAATCCCCTATCTGTAGAGTTAGGGCAAGTATAGTTTGTTACGAAGTAAAACGTTCTGTCATTAGGTTCGTCAAAATAGCAGCCTATAGTTTCTAAATTATTAAAACCATCTAACAGCTTTAATGGCACTAAAGAATTACCTTTTATGTTTTGAATCGTACCAACGTCTTGGGCTTCAGAGGTAGAAATTTGAATATTTTGAGCAGTGCGGTATTCTCCATTAGGTAAAAGCCTAGCGTCAATGTCTTTATTCATTTTACCCTGAAGAAATGCTTTTTTATCTTCAGCCATGTGCTAGTGTTTTATTTGTTTTGATTTATTTCTCATTACCTGAGTCATTTCAGATAATTTCATATTTGATAATCTTAATTTAGCGTTTCTAAGAGATGCTCTTTTTTCTTTCTTATATCTCTGTACTATATATTCAGATATATTTCTTTTTGCAGCTAAAACGTTGTAAGCTATATGCTTATATAAAGCTTCTTCTGCAAGTTTATTAATTTTCATTTCTGCATCCGTACCTAAACCATCAGATATGTATTCTATAGCTATTATTTTACCCGCTAAATCACTACTAAAAGCAAAACTACCTGTTCTTTCGTTAATTGTAAAAAATCCGTTTACTTGGGTGGTTTCCGGTGTTGACCCGTATCTTCTACCATAATCACTTCTTAAATAATCATTAGTAGTTAAATACACGCTATCTTCTGAAGACAAATCCCCTGTCACATTTTTAGTATCAAAGTTTTTCCACTTTTCTTCTGTAATTGAACTACCTTCTACAATGTCACCATTAGAATCATATATATAGTCATGGTTATTATCTTGTATAGGCGTTTCTGTGGGGTTTGCAGTCAATCTAGTAGGGTAAATGATTCTGCGAATACCAGAGTTGTCTACGTAGCATATTTTA
>Ga0228627_1000748_pt1 | contig 18958 bp, 17 predicted proteins | sample 33DmetaG_FD_190483 | JGI IMG/M metagenome (GOLD analysis project Ga0228627, IMG submission 190483) | Seawater microbial communities from Monterey Bay, California, United States - 33D | ecosystem: Environmental > Aquatic > Marine > Coastal | place: USA: California | collected 2016-09-28 | reverse complement strand
TAAGTTAAATATAAGTTTTTTTGAAATTTTAAATCAAAAAAAAACCGCGAGAATATCTCACGGTTAAAATCTAATCTATTGTTATATTATTTTTTCACTAATTCATAAATTGATGCATCTTCATCTACTATTTTCATGGTATTGTTATCATACTCAGAAACAATAAATTTTAAAGATTGTGTTCCACCATCAGAAGTTAATATTGTATTAATTTCAGTATCTTCATTTAAAGTATATGTTCCTGTGTAGGTGGTACTACCTGCTTGATTTGAAGTTGTTCCAGTCTCTGTAATTAAAACATTACCTTCTCCTTTTTTATCTTTTTCGAATTTAAAAACAATAGACTCAGAAACCAGAGGCTCAGAATCAATTGCTGTTACATTCCATTCTCCATCTATTTTACGGTTTAATTTAGCTTCTTTTGAGCAAGAAAATAATACTGTTGCTGAGATTACTAAGGCACTTAGTAATTTTTTCATAGGATATCTATATTTAGTTAATAATGGCTGAAAAATAGTATAATCATCTTGATTATAAATCACGTTAACAAAAACATAATATTTTTATAATAATTATATAATGAGGCTTGCACATTTGCAAGCTTTTAAACTTTTGTGATTTAGGTAAAAAACTATCTGTTTCTATACTTCCCAAGATACTTAATTTTATAAGCATAATCTGGATTAACTTTATCCATATTCGGAACATGAATGTTGATAGTACCATTCAAATTAGAACTGACTATTTGAGTCACTTTTTTAGCTTCTGTCAACCTTTTAGAATTGATTTCATAAAACGTTACTTCATACCAATTTTTAGAAAATCCAAAACTCTTTTTTAAATGCTTTACTTTAAAAATAGGGTTGTTAACGATTGTATCACTCATTATCGGTTGTACGCCTCCTGTGAATGTAAAACTATCTTCAAAGCGAGCTAAATTATAATCCCCCAAACCTTCTTCGTTTAAGTCATGTCCCTCTCCTACAATACATTTTGAAGCTAATTTTCCTTTATCTAACAACTCCTGTAAACACGGTAAATCATTAACCAAATTTCTCCAATAAAAAGTTGCATTATGCACCCATCCAAGTACTGTATCTTTATTTTTACTGACAAGTGCAAAGTTTTCTATTGTTCGTTTGTCAACATTTGCATCACTCCATCTTTGTGGAGTAAATTCTAATTGATTTAAAGGGATATTTTTAAAGAAGTCAGACAAGGGTTTAAGGTCAAGATGATAACCAAAATCTTGGATTCCCCTGTCCCACCACCAATCCATACCAGTTCCAATTCCACCCATCATTGAAGTTGACCAAATACTATTGTGGTATTCTATTCCGGTACAACAATAAATTTTCAACTTATTATCAGAAATTCCCATTTCCTCCAATAAAACTGGTTTTTGAAATAATTCCCTATTTTTAGTCAGAGTGTTATAACGGTTCTTGTAGTTAACATCTTTTATGGTTTCGTAATCGTGTAAAGAAACAATATCTGAATTCGCAAACATACCATCAAAACGTTTACGCTTTTCTAACTTTGGCACTACACTGTAGGAATTTGAAAACAACATGTTCTTATTCAACGAATCAAGGATATATTTCTTCTGATCTACAAACCATTTTGTAAATAAACTTAAAGCCGATTTCTCTGAAAATTTTGTATCAACTTTTTGTTCCTCTTCTAATAAATCTTTGTACCAATTATCAACTTCGGAATACCCATAAAAAGTAAAGTTTGGACTATACCCCCATCTTGAAAAAACATAGCGTAAAGAATTCTTTTGCCATACTTTAGCAACACTATCCGTAAAATAATCTTTTTTAAATTGTAGGTCGAGTGCTTTTCGATAAGGATTATCAAACCAGCTCACACCACTCCAATCTGAACCTCCAGGATTTGTTCTACTATTCATCAACTCGACATGGTGCCTAAAAACAATGAAATATACATTATTATTTTCACAAAGTTCAACAATCTTATCAAACGCATACATTTCATCTAATTTAGAGGAATAATTATCAATCATTGGCCAATCTGGAAGTGCAGCTTGTGGCTGCATATCAAATCGAGTAAAGTTTCCTCCGGCTTCAATTAAATACTCAATACCTTGCAACTGCCTGCTGTTTTGTGAAGGCTTATACGATAAAAATCCACCACTTGAAATGTTATTCGATACGGAAAGAAAAGGTTCTTTCGTTTCAGAATAACTTAAATAACGATTCGTTTTTTTATTATCACTAGAATCTATAACTAAAAACCCTTTATGAAAGGAAGGTGTGCAATCAAATGAAAAAAAATGAGAAGAAGATTTTTCAGAAGCATTTAGAAGGCAATATACTTCACATTTCCACTCCCCTATTTCATCTGGTGAAAAACGAATTCTCCAAGGAAAATTTGTGGCATCTGTTTTCCATTTATCAAAATTCCGATCCGCTTTAAAAGGCTGGTAATAAAAACCAAAACGTTTAACTTTCTTACCTGTAGGGGAAGTAAAAATAGCTTCTAAACTAATATTACTTGGATCAAATGGATTAATTTTATGATGCTCAATCTGAAAAATAAAGTTGTTTACCGACTGTTGAGTGTTAGCGTCTAACCTTACCTCTATTTCATACTTTTGGTACTTCCCGCAAACCTCATTAAATATAGTTTTATCGATGTCAACCTGAGAGAATACGGAATAAGAAAAGAGAAAACAATAAAGAAAAAAGAACCTCATTTCTTTATATTTTATTAGACTTCTTTACTTTCTTTAGGAAAATATGCTTTTTGACGAATAAAAATTAAGATAATACCACAAGAAATAGAGAAATCAGCTAAATTCCATATTGCAGGAAAAACTTGATTTCCACCAATCCATGGCATCCAATTCGGCCAATTCGCATCAAATTTGAACATATCTACCACATTCGCATATAAAAATCCGGTATGCCTCACTTCAATATCCCCATAGAAGTCGCAAGTAGCAGCTATTCCAGAACCTTTCATGTGGTTATAAGGCATGCATGGGTCAAATTCAAAATAGAAATCGTAAAACATAGAGTCTATTAAATTACCAGAAGCACCAGCTATGATCATTCCTAACGCAATTAAAAATTCTCTTTTAATTCCTTTTTTCGCTTGCTGTACCCAGTAATAACAGATACCCCCAATAGCGAAAATTCGGAAAACACTCAATGCCAATTTATGCCATTTACTTGAACCAAATGTTGTCCCGAAAGCCATACCAGGGTTTTCAATATAGTCTAATACTAACCAATCTCCAAAAAGAGGTCGTACTTCACCAGGCATAAAAGTAGACTTAATGTAAACTTTTAATAGTTGATCTAAAAACAAAATGAGGACTACAATAGTCCCCACTATTATTAAATTTTTTCTCACAGAGATTATTTTTGCATGTTCTTCGCTTCAATACTTAATGTAGCATGAGGAACTAATTTCAAACGTTCTTTTTGAATTAACTTACCTGTAACTCTACAGATTCCGTATGTTTTATTTTCAATTCTCTCTATAGCAAACTCTAAACTTTGAATAAATTTCTCTTGACGTGAACAAAGTTGAGCTGTTTCTTCTTTAGATAAAGTTTGAGAACCATCTTCCATCATATTAAAACTTCTTCCAGTATCATCTGTTCCATTGTTTCCATTTGAAAGAGAGTTTTGTAGTAAATTATAATCGTCTTTAGCCTCTTTTAATTTAGCTAATATTATCTCTTTAAATTCAGCTAATTCTGATTCAGAATACCTCGTTTTATCTGTTGACATAATCTATATTTTAAATATTATTTTCTGTTTTATTAGGTGAAACAAATATAAATCAAAATTCATTAAATCCAACTTTATTAATAAGTTAAATATATACCTTGATTTACAAACTATAAAAATTAATTTTGTTTTTGTTTTTATTCATTAAACTGAGGATATTAACCTGAGTTAGATTTATATTTTCTTAATTTGCATTTTCTTAATTAGTAAACTCAACTAAATAATATGAAAACATTACTTTTTTCTATCCTAGCGATATCTTTAAGTTTTACCTCTTACTCTCAAATTGAGAAAGGAATATACGCATTAAATGGAAGGTTTAATCTATCTAGTTTGAATTCTTCAAGTACTGGTGAATTTACAAATTCAACCACCAAAGAGTTTCAATTTGTACTTGCTCCTTCTTTAGAGAAAGTAATTTTAGAAAATTTAAGTATCGGTGGAGGGCTTGTTTTTCAAAAGATATATTCAAATTCATCTAATACTTTTATTGATCCATCAATGGGGAATTCAACTGCTTCTTCTGATAACACCTCATTTGGAGTTTCTGCAAATACAACAAAATACTTTTATCTAAAAGATAACTTCTATTTCACATTAAATGGAGGGATAAATTATCAAAGAGGGATTTCAAAAAACTCACCAAATTTCAGTGTGAACTATTTTGGGGTTGCAATCGGTTCTGGGTTTGACTTTATCATGACTCCAGCTTTTGCATTATCCAGTAGAATAGATGTTTTAAACTACCAACGAATCGCTTCTAGTGATAGTGGTGTAGATTATAATAGTATAAGTAATGATTTCAGAATAAGCATTAATCAATCTTCCTTTTTCATTGGTTTAAAATATTTTTTTAATCCTAAAAAAGAGAAAATTACTAACTAAAGACTTTTAACTTTTTCAGAGAAAAATACTTTATCTCTATCCACATTAGCTTCTAATATCTCTTTGAATTCCTTCTGATTTTCTTTGGGGATACAATTAAGAGGAAAAGCTAATTGTAAATCTTTAATGTATTCAAAAAAGACCGTTTGCTGATGAATCGTAACTCTTCTTAATCCTGATAAATACAAAACTTTAACATCTCTATCTGCAACAACTAGTGCTTTTGATGTTAAGCCTATTCGGTAAATATGTTTGGATTTACCTGCAAATAAAAACACTAAGTTATCTAACGCTCCAAAAGCTAAAGCACAAGCAGGAACAATTGCTTCCTTTGCAACACTATACAAAGCTAAAGCACCAATTAACATTACGAAAGCTTCCAACCATTGGTATAAGAAAACTTGTTTTAGTCTTCCTTCTCCCATAGAAACATTCCATTTGAATTTGTCTACTTGGCTTACCATTTTACTACCCATCCATCTACGAGAACTTCGTCTGACTATAATGATGAAATAAATAATTCCAATCACCAAAAAGATTTCCGATTTGTACCAAAGTTGACTACCAGATGTTTTTATGAACTCTAGAGGTAGGTCATAACCAACAATGATTGCAAGAACCATTGTTGGCATAGAGATTAAAAATAATAATATATTAATGAATTTATTCATTCGGAATTAGCTTAAGCTTACGTTTAATTTCTTGAATTTTAGTTTTTGAATGTTCAATTTTTTTCTCTACATCCTCTTTCAAAGCGTTAGCTCCTTTTGAATTCGCAAAAAAGCCTAAATTGTTTTCGTACTGAGTGATAGTACCTTTTAACTCTTCAATCTTTTTCTTTAATTCAACTTTTTCTTTATCCAATAATTTTGCTGCAATTGGACTAGCTTTTAAAGTGTTTATTCTAGCTTCAAATAAGATTTTCTCTTTTTCTTCACCTTCAATATTTAATTCGCCGTATAATTTATCTAAAACTGTTTTGTATGCTTTAAACACCTCATCTTTACTAGCTAATGGAACGTGTCCTATTGCATTGAATTTATTTGAAAAACTATTTAAAACTGCTAAAGCTTCCTCTTTATCGGTTGGGATTTTATACGATTCCATCTCCGTAATCAAGGCTTTCTTTAATTCTAAATTACCTTCGTTTTCTTTATCTTTCTCTGCATAAAACTCACTCTTAGCGTTGAAGAAATGATCACAAACTGCACGGAAATCTTTCCAAAGACGTTGTTCGTTCTTTTGTCCAGCATTTCCAATACTTTTCCATCTCTTTTGTAGCTGAATAATTTTCTCAGTAGTATTTTTCCAATCCGTTGAATCTTTTAATTCAGAAGCTTGGTCAATTAACTTTTGTTTTTGCTCGGCTAACTTATCGAATTCACTTCTTAAAACTTCATAAAAAGCTTTTTTCGAATCAAAAAAGATATCGCACTCAGCTCTAAAGCTTTTCCAAATTTCTTCGTTTTCTTTCTTTGGAGCAAAACCAACTTCTTTCCATGCTTTTTGTACTTCTAAAACTTCGGCAGTACTTTTTTCCCAGTCTTTCGTCGTTTTATTGCTATCCACAAGCTCAACTAAGGCTTTTATTTTCGTTAGCAGTAATTCTTTTTTCTCAAGATTTTCTTGTTGAATTGCTCTTTTCTCATCGTAATGCTTGTTAATTCTTTCATAAATTAAACGCACATTATCGAGGTATTCCTTCTTTAAAGTTTCCCACTTATCTCTATCAACAGGACCTGTTCCTTCCCATTCATTTTGATAAATTTTGATGTTTTTTTCCACTTCTTTGATTGAAGAAACTTCTAATAACGCTTTAACATTCGTTACAATTTCCTCCTTCACTTGTTGATTACGATGTAAATCATGTTCTTTTAATTCACGGTAAATCTTCATGTTATAGAAGAAATCTTCTAACAAACGGGAATATTCTGCCTGAACTTTATCCCTTTTATCACGAGGAATATCGCCAACCTTTTTCCACTCCTCGTGGATAGATTTATACTCCCCAAAAGCAGCTCCAATATTTTCTTCGTTTTCAACAACTGCTTTTAACTTTGTAATAAGTGCTCTCTTTTGACGAAGGCATTCTTCTTGAGCAGCATTTTTATCTGCTATGGATTTATTTCTCTTTTCTTTATACTGATTATAAATGGTGTAAAACTCATCCTTAATAGGATTAGGTGCGATTTCTAAAGATACGTTTTCACCTCTTTCTTTCGCTTCTAATTGTTTAACCTGAAACTTTCTTTCTTCTTCTAAAATAAAGTCTTCAAAACGAGTTTTTAATTCATTCACTTCTCTACTAACAGATAAAGCATTTTCATTTGCTACTAAATTTGCTAGTTCTTCTAAGAATGTATTGTTTTCCATAATGCAGTATTTTTAGGGATTAACCTACAGTTGTGTGTGCCATTTCAAAGTTTGCTAAAGAAACAAACTCTTTTATTCTATTGTTTAAATCTGTTTTTGTAATGTTCAATAACTTTTCTGTTCCAAATTTCTCAACACAGAAAGAAGCCATTGCTGAACCATTGATAATCGCACGTTTCATATTATCAAAAGAAATATCATCCGTACTTGCAAGGTATCCCATGAATCCACCAGCAAAAGTATCTCCTGCTCCTGTTGGATCAAAAACATCTTCTAATGGTAAAGCTGGTGCAAAGAAAACTTTATCTTCATGAAACAATAAAGCTCCGTGTTCCCCTTTTTTAATAATCAAGTATTTAGGTCCCATAGCACGAATTACTTTAGAGGCTTTCTTCAAAGAATATTCTCCAGATAATTGACGAGCTTCTTCATCGTTAATGATTAAAACATCTACTAAAGCAATTGTTTCTTTTAAAGGTTCTAAAGCGATATCCATCCAAAAATTCATAGTGTCCATTGCAACCAATTTTGGTCTCTTATCCAAACGTTCAATTACGGATTTTTGTACTTGTGGACTTAAATTCCCAAGAATTAAATAATCTACGCCTTGATAAGAAGATGGAATAATTGGGTCGAAATGTTCCAAAACATTCAATTCTGTAACCAACGTATCTCTTGAGTTCATATCGTTGTGGTAACGTCCTGACCAGAAAAAAGTTTTTTCTCCTTGCTTTACTTGTAACCCTTCTATGTCAACTCCTTTAGATTCTAATTCATTCAACATTTCTTTTGGAAAATCATCTCCAACTACAGAAACTATCTTTTGATTTGATTCGTAAAAAGAAGCGGATAAAGCGATATAAGTTCCTGCTCCACCAATTATTTTATCTGTTTTTCCGAAAGGTGTTTCAATTGCATCAAAGGCCACACTTCCAACTGTTAATAAACTCATGTTTTTCAATTTTTACACAAATTTAAGCAAATTGACGAAAGAAAGCCAAGGCAAACAATAAGATGTAACAATTATTAATAAATACGTTTTAATTGAAAGGTTGGATAAGGGTTGAAGTAGTAAACGAATTCAAGTTAATAAGTTTAAATCTCTCTCTTCTGTAAAAGAACTTCTGATATTAACTTTGTATCAATTAAAGATGAAGCGTAAGGTTATTAAAATATCACTTTGGATTACTGGAGTTTTGTTAGGTATTTCCCTAATGATTTCGGGTGGTTTATACTTTTTTAAAGATGAAATTTGTGCGTTTGTCATCCAAGAAGTAAATCAGCATTTAAAAGCGAAAGTAAAAGTACAAGAAGTGGATCTATCTTTTTGGGGATCTTTCCCTAATGTTTCGGTAGATTTTAACGAAGTTTTCATCCAAGATTCTTATAAAAATGCGAACGAATACGATACCCTTTTATATTCTGAAAAAGTTCGTTTAAAATTTAATGCTTCCGATATTTGGAACGAAATTTATGATGTTAAAGAAATTGAATTATTTCCTGGTAGCTTACAAATCAAAATTGATTCTTTAGGAAACGTAAATTACGACGTTTTAAAAACAACCAAAGATACTACCTCTAACTCCAATTTTAACCTTACTCTAGAAAAAGTGAACTTGAATGAAGTTCGATTTCAATTCAAGAACCAAGCTTCCAACCAATATTATTCAACTTATATCGATGAATTAGAATTAGAAGGCGCTTTTTCGGAAAAAGAATATACCTTACATAGTAAAAGTAACCTCTTTGTTAATCAGATAAAAAGTGGTAATGTTGCCTTAATTAAAAATAAATCGGCCTATTTCGATCTTAATATTCTAGTAAATCAAGAAATTGGTTTTTTCGAAATTCCAAAAGCAGATATTTTCATTGCCAACCTCCCTTTTGAGTTAGATGGAAAGGTGACAAAAGAAGACCTATCTTTTCATATTTCAGCCAAAAAACTTGAACTAAAGGACGTTGCTAATAATTTCACTTTATCAACTATTGAAGATTTAAAGAAATTTTCGGGAACAGGAACTGTTCAATTCGATGCCATCATTAAAGGTGAAATAGCGTCCAATAATCCTCCTGAAATAAATTGTGACTTTTCAATTGCCAACGGTCAATTAACAGAACCTTCATTAGATTTAAAAGTTTCTAAAATTAAATTAAAAGGTAAATACACAAATCAAGGTGGCGAAAATAAAGAATTCTTAAAACTTTCAAATGTCTCTTTCTCTACCATTGGCGGACCTTTTGTAGGAAACTTATTAATCACACATTTCAAAGCCCCAATTCTAAAAGGGAATGCCAAAGGAAACTTAGACCTTGCTATTTTACAACGTTTATTTTCTTTTTCAAGCTTAGAATCTATTCTTGGAAACGTCTCTTTAAATAGTAAATTTGAAATTCAATCTATTTTACAAGCGAATCAAACTTATCGTTTTAATGCTAAAAAAATTGAAGGAAATATAGCACTTAAAAATGTTAGTTTACAACTAAAAGAGGACAAACGATTATTTGAAAAATTAAATGGGAATGTTTACTTGAGGGACGAACAAATTGGAGTTGAAGAACTGCAAGTAAAAGTAGGAAAAACCGACTTATTGGTAAATGGCGTTTTTGATAATATCTTTAATTATTTAAATCACAAAAGTGAATTAAATGCAGATGTCGTAATAAATTCGGATTTTATCGATATTCAGGACTTAAGTACCGAAACAAAAGAAGAACAAATCTCGGATGGTAAAGATTGGATTTTGCCTAATGATATCATTGGAAGCATAAGTTTAAATGCCAAAGAAATAAAATACGAAACCCATTCTTTTAAGCGACTAAAAACGGATTTAAAAATAAATAAGCGAACGTTAAATTTTAGTCATCTTCAAGTTCAAAATGCAGAAGCGATCATTACTGGAAAACTTTTAATTGAAGAAAGAACCCCAGAAACGTTTACCATCACAACAACAATTAGATCAAATGACATTGATTTGAAAGCAATGTTCAAAGAATGGAACAATTTTGAGCAAGATGTGATTCAAGCTGACAATGTGGATGGGAAAATTGCTGTAAATTTATTTTTTAGCGCCCCTTTTTCATTGCAAAGTGGAGTGTTGAAGAACGCGATACGATCTGATATTCATTTAAAAATTGAAAATGGAAGACTGGTTAACCTCTCCTCTTTTGAGGAAATATCTAAAAGTTTAAGAGGATCAAGTGCTAAATTAGTTATCAGTAAAAAAACTGCTGAAGATTTAGAAAAAAAGCTTTTAAACCTCCAATTTGAAACCTTAGAAAACACACTGAAAATAGAAAATGGGCAAATAGAAATTCCTGAAATGACCATTAAATCGAATGCACTCGATGTAAACCTTTATGGTAAACATGGGTTTAATGACATAATTGACTACCATTTCTCATTTAGGTTTAGAGAAATAAAAACAACTAAAAATGACCAAGAATTTGGAACAGTAGAGGACGATCAAAGTGGCGTTAAAATCTTTTTACAAATGTTTGGAAACATAGATGATCCTTCTTTTAAATGGGATAAAGATGCTAAAAAAGCTGAAGCAAAAGAAAATAGAGTACAAGCAAAAAAAGATGCTAAATCTATTTTAAAAACAGAATTTGGACTTTTTAAAGGAGATACAAGTGTAACTGAATATCAAAAAGTTGAAAAACCTAAAGAGACAATTAAGGTTATTCAAACAAAAGAAAACGAGGAAGTTCAAGAAAAAGAAAAAAAGAGGGAAACTAAAATTGGTAATACCCTTAAAAAGTGGAAACAACAAGCTGAAGAAGAAAATAAAGTTCAGTTTGAAGTAGATTAAAACTATACAAAGGCTTACCTTATAAACATAAATTCGATTGTTATGCTTAAGAAATTATCCCTTATCTTTGTACCTCAATGGTAAAAATCAGAGACATAGAATTGGGAGAATTCCCTTTGTTACTCGCTCCAATGGAGGATGTAAGCGATCCACCTTTCAGAGCACTTTGTAAGAAATACGGTGCAGATTTGATGTACACCGAGTTTATTTCTTCGGAAGGTTTAATTCGTGATGCTGCAAAGAGTGTTCAGAAATTAGATATTTACGAGTACGAAAGACCTGTAGGGATTCAGATATTTGGATATGATATCGATAGCATGCGAACTGCAGCTGAAATCATTGAGAAGACAAACCCTGATATTATTGATATTAATTATGGTTGTCCTGTTAAAAAAGTAACGTGTAAAGGAGCTGGAGCTGGGTTATTACAAGACATTCCTAAAATGGTCAAAATGACCGAAGAAATTATCAAAGCAACCAATTTACCAGTTACTGTCAAAACCCGTTTAGGGTGGGACGATCAAACAAAATACGTTGTTGATACCGCTGAACGTTTGCAAGATGTTGGAATTGAAGCAATTTCTATTCACGGTCGTACAAGAAAACAATTGTACAAAGGAGAAGCAGATTGGTCCTTAATTGCAGATGTAAAAAATAACGCTCGTATGCACATTCCTGTCTTTGGGAACGGAGACATTACCACACCAGAAAAAGCATTAGAATACCGTAAACGTTATGGCGTGGATGGTATAATGATTGGACGAGCAAGTATTGGTTACCCTTGGATTTTTAACGAAATAAAGCATTTCATGAATACTGGTGAACATTTAGCAGCACCAGGAATAAAAGAAAGAATTCAAATCACCAAAGAACACTTAGTAATGAGTGTCGATTGGAAAGGGGAAACTTTAGGAATTGCTGAAATGAAACGCCATTACACGAATTACTTTAAAGGGATAGCGAATTTTAAAGAACATCGTTTAAAACTAGTAACTTCTTCTAGTTTTCAAGAAGTTATGGATATCTTAGAAGAGTTAGAAGTAAATGCCAATGAATTTCACTTTGCTTAAAAAGTGAAAACTATTTAGAAAGTTCGATTATATCTTTTCCTTCTATTATTTTTCTATCTTCTTTCTGATAAACTGCATTTATCATTGCTTTTCCAACTTCGCTTAAAGTACAAAATGCTTTAGGATAAATTAATCTTCCTAGTGGATAAAGCCAGTTAACAAATTTGTAGAATTTATGTGCATTTTTAAGTCCTTTAGTAGGCTTTATAAACCCTGGTCGAAAAGGGAAGACTTTTGTAAATGGTAAATTCATCAAGTCATTTTCTGTTTTTCCTTTGATCCTAGCCCACATTGTTTTACCCTTCTCGGTACTATCCGTTCCTGTACCTGAAACATAACAAACAGTCATGTCTTTATTAACTGAAGCAAGCGTTTCTGCAAGATGCATCGTAAGTGTGTGAGTAAGCTTTGTATATTCTTCTTCTTTTTTACCTACAGAAGTTACACCAAGGCATAAAAAAGCTGCGTTATAACCATCTAACTCTTTCTTAATTTTAGAAAAATCATAAAAATTAGAGTGTATTATTTCTTTCAATTTAGGGTGATGAATACCACATGGTTTTCTATTGATAACTAAAACCTCAGAAACATTAATATTATTTAAGCATTCATGCAGAACTCCTTCCCCAACCATACCGGTTGAACCTGTTATTATTGCCTTGATCAATGAATGCTGCATATATTTCTTTTTAGTCGCTAATTGGATTAAATTGTTGGAAAGGGTTAAAACGATTAATCGTGCTTATTTCACGAAGGGTATTATTTTCTACCCTTACTACTCTACCTGGGTATTTTTCTACCATATTCATGTCGTGAGTTGCCATAAAAATTGCTGACTTTTCTTCTTTAGCAACAGCAATTAACAAACTCATAATTTCTTGCGAAGTTTCAGGATCCAAATTTCCTGTAGGCTCATCCGCAAGTATTAATTCTGGTTTATTGATCAAAGCTCTTGCAATAGATAAACGTTGTTGTTCCCCTCCAGACAAGGCATAGGCCATGGCATTTACTTTTGATTCAAGACCAACTAATTGTAAAAGTTCAATGGCTCTTTTTTCCATTTCCTTCTTCTTTTTCCAACCAGTTGCACCCATAACAAAATACAAGTTATTCAATACTGTTCTATCCGTAAGTAATTGGAAATCTTGAAAAACAATTCCTATTTTTCTTCTTAAAAAAGGGATTTCTTTTCTTGTTAACTGTTTCAAATCGAAACCTACAACAGACCCTTCCCCTTCAGAAATTAAAATTTCGCCGTATAAAGTTTTCAAAAAAGTACTTTTCCCACTACCAGTTTTCCCAATAAGGTAAACAAAATCGCTTCCAGTCATTTCAAAATTTACATCGTCAAGAACCAATGCTTTTTGCTGGTAAATTTTAGCGTTTTTTATTTCAATAACTTTCTCCACAGATTTGTATTTAATGTAAAGATGACGAAATTTAGAGTTGCTTCAAATGCAAAGTGACATTTTTTTCAACAAGAGATTGAGGATAGGTGCTGAAAAACAAGAATAATTTAAAGTCTAAACACTAATTCAATCTTTCTTATTGAAAAGAATTGTTAATAATACAGTTTCTTATTGAAGTGTATTTATGATATTTAAGTAACTTTGTACATTGATTGTTTAACATAAAATTTGTCTTATGATTTTAGGTATGATAGGAGCTCCTCAAGTAATCATTATTTTGGTGGTAGTTCTTTTATTGTTTGGAGGAAAGAAAATTCCAGAATTAATGAAAGGATTAGGGAAGGGAATGAAAGAGTTCAAAGATGCTTCTAAAGGAGAAGAAAAAGGAGCGGAAGCTTCTAAAGAAGAAAAATAGAAAACATTAAGAGATGTACGCAACTTTTGCTGAGGTAAAGTCTGCTCTTTCAGAAGGGAAGACAGTAACGGATATTTTAGAAAATTATTTACAAAAAATTGAAGATCGAGCATCTATAAATGCTTTTATCGAGGTTTTTGAAGATTCTGCTCGTAAACAAGCTTTACTTGTAGATGAAAAAATCAAGTCTGGAACTGCTGGAAAACTAGCAGGAATGGTGATTGGTTTGAAAGATAATTTATGCTACAAAGGGCACAAAGTTACGGCATCGTCTAAAATATTAGAAGGGTTTGAGTCCCTTTTTACTGCAACTTCTGTTCAACGTTTGTTAGATGAAGATGCAATCATTATTGGTCGTTTGAATTGTGATGAATTCGCAATGGGAAGTTCAAATGAAACTTCTTTCTATGGTCCAGTAAAAAATCCATTAAATGAAAACTTAGTACCTGGTGGTTCTTCAGGGGGAACATCTGCTGCTGTTGCTGCTGGGTGTTGTACAGTTGCTTTAGGTAGTGATACCGGAGGTTCAATTCGCCAGCCTGCATCGTTTACCGGAACCGTTGGACTAAAACCTACTTACGGTAGAATTAGCCGTTATGGTTTAATTGCTTATGCTTCTTCTTTCGACCAAATTGGGCCAATTACGAACAACGTTGAAGATGCTGCTTTGTTATTGGAGATTATGGCAGGGAAAGATGAATTCGATAATACCGTATCTTCTAAGCCTGTTGATGAATATTCTAAAACAAAAAAGCCAAATGCTTTAAAAATTGCTGTTTTAAAAGAAAGTTTAGAAACTGAAGGAGTACATCCAATTGTTTTAGAAAGAACTAAATCAATTATTGAGAAATTAAAAAAAGAAGGGCATACCATAGAATATGTTTCTTTTCCATATTTAAAATATATGGTTCCAGCATATTACGTGCTTTCGACTGCTGAAGCTTCCTCTAACTTATCCCGTTTTGATGGCGTTCATTATGGATATAGAAGTCCAGAAGTGGTTGGTGTTGAAGCTACTTATGTAAACTCTAGAAGTGAAGGCTTTGGAAAAGAAGTAAAAAGAAGAATCATGGCAGGAACTTTTGTTCTTTCCAATGAATTTTATGATTCTTATTATTCAAAAGCACAAAAAGTTCGTCGTATTCTAAGGGATAAAACAGATGAAATCATGAAAAACCATGACTTTTTAGTTTTACCAACTACTCCAGACGTGGCATTTGAATTAGATGGGGTTAAAGATCCTATTCAAATGTATTTACAAGATATTTTTACTGTTCATGCTAACCTTACTGGAAACCCAGCAATTTCGCTTCCATTAGGTAAAAATCAGGAAGGCTTACCATTTGGATTCCAAGTTATGGCAAACCACTTCGAAGAAAAAAGTCTATTTGATTTTTCAAGCTATTTAACAAGTATAGTGTAAAGCTTCATGAAGTATATTTTAGGGTTTTTATTCGTAAATTTTTTAGCATCGTTCTCGTTTTCACAACTTGAACCAGCTCCTAGAGATACTATTGACCCTTTTATACATACTGTTGAGCAATCATTAAATGCTTTTTATGCAGAAGCTTCCAAAAATGGAAATTACGATTCTGTTATCAATGAATTAAAATACGAAAAAGGGGATATTCCTCGTTTTCCAGATTCAATTTATTGTCAACGATTGGCGAAAATGAACGAAATGAGTCCTTTCCATTTGGACTGTGACCCAGCTGCTTTAAGAACTATTAAATTTTTTGCCGAAAATAGAAGAAGCTTTGCCAGAGTGGTTTTGGGTAGATCGTCTCTATATTTCGAAATGTTTGAAGAGAAATTAGCTGAACATGGTTTACCACTTGAACTCAAATATTTATCCGTCATAGAAAGTGGTTTACGTCCGCAAGTGAAATCAAGAGCAGGTGCATTAGGACTATGGCAATTCATGTATAGAACAGGTTTATACTATGGGTTAGAAGAAAACTCCTATATCGATGAGCGAATGGATCCTGAGAAAGCTACAGATGCAGCTTGTAGGTATTTGAAAAAGTTACACGATATATACGGTGATTGGAATTTAGCTTTAGCTTCCTACAATGCTGGACCAGGAAACGTAAACAAAGCAATTAGACGTTCTGGTGGAAAAAAAACATATTGGGAAGTTAGGCCTTATTTACCAAGAGAGACACAAGGTTACGTTCCAAACTTTATTGCAGCTGCTTACCTTTTAACCTACCATGCAGAGCACAATATTATTCCAATGGAGTCTAAATGGAGTTATGCCCAAATGGATACTATTTGTCTGAGTAAAGGTGTTCATATGAAAACGATTACCGAATTAACTGGATGGACGTTAGAAGAAATAAAAGAATTAAATCCAATTTACAAAAAAGATTATGTTCCATTGAGCACACCTTATCAGTGTATTAAAGGTCCACTGATGGAAATTGGAAAGATTGCTGCTCTAGAAAAAGAATTATTTCAATTAGAAGACGATATTTACAATCCGAAACCAGCTGAAGAAGAAAAAGAAGATTCTCTTGTTGTGTCTGGTATCAAGGTAAGTGGAAAACCTGCTACCACGATTAAGATTGAACCCGTTATTGTCTACAAATACCATGCTGTAAGAAGAGGAGAAGGTTTGGGTATCATTGCTGCTAAGTACGGAACAACCGTAAATGAAATCATGGCAGTAAACAACATGAAAAGTACTGTTCTTTACTCTGGGCAACAAATTAAAATCCCAGAAAAAGTGATGTTAAATGGAGAAGAACTATCTCCTGAAGAAGCAAAAAAGGTCATAATTCCTGAGCCAGAAAAACCTAAAGCAGTAGTTCCTGCGAAAAAATATTATTACGTAAGAAGAGGAGATACTGGGTCAAGAATAGCTCAACGTTATAATTTAACTCAAAACCAATTATCGCGTTTGAACCCTAAAGTAAACCTGAATAAGATATACGTTGGTCAAAAATTAAGAGTAAAATAAAAGCACCATTTACCATGGAGGTTCAAATTTCTGCTGTAATTATCACTTTTAACGAAGAAAAGAACATCGAACGATGTCTTCAATCTCTTCAAGGAATTGTAGATGAAATTGTAGTAGTAGATTCTTTCTCAAAAGATCAAACAAAAAGTATTTGCGAAAAGCATAATGTAAAATTTGTGGAACATGCTTTTGAAGGGCATATCGAACAAAAGAATTATGCAATTACACAAGCTTCTTACCCTTATGTTCTTTCACTTGATGCGGATGAAGCATTAGATGAAACTTTGAAATCTTCCATTTTGAAAGTAAAAAAGAATTGGACACATGATGGCTATTCCATGAACCGTTTAACAAATTATTGCGGAAGTTGGATTAAACATTGTGGGTGGTATCCTGATACAAAACTTCGTCTTTGGGATGCTCGAAAAGGGGAATGGGGAGGAGATAATCCACATGATAAATTTGAATTTAGATCTAAAGAAGATACTACTTTACATTTAAAAGGAGACTTATTACACTATAGTTATTACACCCTAGACGATCATTTTAAACAAGTTCAATATTTTACCGATATACTTTCAAAGGCGCAATTTAAAAAAGGAAAAAAAGCACCGCTTCTTATCTTAGTTTTTAGTCCAATTGTAAAATTCATAAAAGACTACTTTATTAAACTTGGAATATTAGACGGTTGGGCAGGATTAAAAATTTGTTCTATCTCTGCTTATGCTACATTTACAAAGTATCGAAAATTAAGAAAACTTATTAAAACAAGTAAAAAATAATTGATAAATGCGAAAATATATTGATTTAACTAACAAACGCATTGTTATAAGCAGAACCGATAGTATTGGAGATGTTATGTTAACCTTACCTATTTGTGCTTGGCTAAAGCAAAAATTTAAAGGAGTTCAAATCATTTTCCTGGCAAATAATTATACCAAACCTGTAGTAGATTGTTATTCCGAAATTGATGAATTTATCGATTGGAAAGAGATAGAAAATTTACCGTCATTAGAACAAATTGATCGGTTTAGAAATATGAAAGCTGATGCTATTATACATGTCTTTCCAAATCGGAAGATAGCCGCTTTAGCAAAAAAAGCAAAGATTAAAAATAGAGTTGGAACCTCTCACCGACCTTATCATTTATTGACGTGTAATATTCGTCCAAATTTCACAAGAAAAAAATCTCCTTTACACGAAGCACAATTAAATTTCGAATTAGTAAAACCTTTTGGACTAAACGAAATTCCGTCATTAGAAACTATCAATGAATTAACATCTTATTTTAAAGCTCCTGAAAATAAATTACCAGAATTAATAGAATCTGCTTTAGCCTCTTCAGAAAAAACAATAATTCTTCATCCAAAATCTCAAGGAAGTGCAATGGAATGGGGAATTGAGAACTATAAAACGCTTGCATTACAATTAGTAAAAAAAGGATATACTGTTTTCTTTACAGGTACAGAAAAGGAAGGTTTATTATTCAGAGACGAAATTCCTTTTTCAGATAAAATCATTGATACTACAGGGAAGTTAACTTTATCAGAACTAATAACCTTTATTGGAAAATGTGATAATTTAATTGCTTGTTCTACCGGACCACTTCACATTGCTGGATATTTAAATAGAAGAGCTGTTGGATTATTTTCTCCAAGGAAACCAATTCACCCTGGAAGGTGGAAAGCATTAGGAAAAGAAGTTCGAATTTTAGTAAATAATGAAGAATGTCCTACATGTGCAGCAGGAAAGGTTTGTAAATGTATCGAGCACATTTCGGTAGAAAAAGTGTTAAATGAAATACGTTGAAAAATTAAAAGTACTCCTTCCTTTTTTCATCTTTTCTAATGGTGTAGTAAGTCTTTCCACCGCAGCCTTGTGTTACGGAATATGTATCCAAAACCGAGTCCAAAATCCAGTTGGATATACCACTTTTATTTTTTTTAGTACATTCTTAACTTATAATGGTCAGCGATACTTAAAAGCAAATAAAAAACACCTTACTGAAACAAACCACATGCGTTGGGTAAAGGAGAACGATAAACTACTAAAAGTTATCTTGTTCATCTCTTTTATCGGAACAATTATCTCTTTTCTATCACTTTATAATGGTAGTATTATTAGTTTAATTCTATTAGCGATTTCAGGTGCAATAAGTTTATTCTACATTCAAAACATTGGTAGTTTTAATCTAAGAAGTATTCCTCAGTTGAAAATCCATTTAATCGCTTTAATTTGGGTGATAGCAACCGCATATTTTCCATT
>Ga0228627_1000743_pt1 | contig 19007 bp, 10 predicted proteins | sample 33DmetaG_FD_190483 | JGI IMG/M metagenome (GOLD analysis project Ga0228627, IMG submission 190483) | Seawater microbial communities from Monterey Bay, California, United States - 33D | ecosystem: Environmental > Aquatic > Marine > Coastal | place: USA: California | collected 2016-09-28 | reverse complement strand
ATATGGAACAAAAATTATTTTTCCATTTGGTGCTAATACCCCTCCATGAAAGGCTGCGTAACCTCTATAATGTTCTGGTCCATCTGTATAAGTATTTGTAATTGGGTCATATACACCTATATAAGATGAGGCTAATGGAGCAAAAATTATTTTTCCATTTGGTGCTAATACTCCTCCGAGAAATCGCTGTGTGCTATTATGTCCGTGTGCTGGTCCAGTAGTTAAATTATAGCTATTATCCATGTACCAAGGTTTATTAAATTCATTAAAATTATTACTAAGAATATTTATTATTTTAGTTGAGTTTATAGAACTAGGTTTTGTATTATGTAAATTTATATCATTAATAATTCCTGTAAGAGTTCCACTTAAATCTCCAATAAATGTTCCAGCATTTATATTGCCTGATAATTGAAGGTCTCCATTTATTTGTATTGAACCTGTTCCGCTGGGATCTAAAATAATATTACCATTATCACCAGTTGCTTTAATAGTTAAACCATTTGTCGTGTCATTTACAATTACATCTGTATTAATATTTCTATTACCATTATCATCTTCCTTTAATATAGACCTATTATTAATATATAATGTATTAGAACTGAAATAACCTTCATTTGCTCTTATTACATTCGTATTTATTTCACCACTAAATGTAGCACTTGTTCCAACTAAGTTACCCGACAATTCTAATGCTACACCAAGAGTATTTTGCGAACCAAGAGAATTTTTACTTGAACCAATATGAACTGTGCCATCATTATAATATAATCCATTGCTATCAGCACCTTTATTCCATACGGATGCTGCATTTGATCCAGAACCTTCAAATTCTTGTAAAAAAATAGTATTATTATAAGATGTATCATAACCTAAAATACCTAAAGTATCACTGATTTGAACATTACCATTAATTTTATAACCTAATTGATAACTTATTGAAGATGTTGTTAAAGGTTCATCAATTAAATTACTAATATATTGCCCAATTAAACCACCTGCAGCATTATATGAGCCAAATAAAGATTCTTTATAGATTGATACATTATCATCATAAGTTTTTTTTATATAAAAACTTATTTGATTTGAAGATGATAAAGCAGCCTGGTAGTTTACTTTAAACTGAACAAAAATTTTACTACTTTCAGACATAGGTGTAATACTAGCAGTATAATCATGTAAATATGTTGGGGAATCATGAGTTCCTATTGCAGTAATTAAATTTCCTGTTAATCTAGAACCATATACAGATACTACTTGTTTTAATACTGTGGGGTCATGCCATTTTAATTGACCATCTGCGCCATATACTAAAGATTCACCTGATGCTCCTTGACGCACTGGTAAAATTAAATTATAAGATGAAGAAATATCTTGTGGGATGCTTAATGTAACATTAGATGTATCAGTTCCAATTGAAACTACATTAGCTAAAATTTGACTTAAATTACTTTTAGTTCCGATAGTAAAGTTTTCATCTTGTGAAAGTAACTCAATATTGTTTGTCATATATTATATATATATATATATAATATATAATACAAAAAAAATATTGAATATTAGAATTTATTAAAATAAGGCGTATATACATCAGATACATTTTTTAATGTAAATTTGTAAGAACGATTTTCAAATATACCTATATATAGTGAAGCTCTTGGAACAATAATTATTTTTCCATTTGGTGCTAAAATTCCACCTGAAAAAATAGGATTACCAGTAAATCCATGTGCTGGCCCATCATTATAACTATCTGTAATTGGGTCATATATACCTATAAAAGGTGATTGAGATGGAACAAAAATTATTTTTCCATTTGGTGCTAATACTCCTCCAACAAATTGGACGTCTTCTTGTCCATGTTCTGCCCCATGATTATAACTATCTGTAATTGGGTCATATATACCTATAAAAGGTGAATTATATGGAACAAAAATTATTTTTCCATTTGGTGCTAATACTCCTCCAAAAAACGGGACGTCTTCTTGTCCATGTTCTGCCCCATCATTATAACTATCTGTAATTGGGTCATATATACCTACATATTCTGAATTATTTGGAACAAAAATTATTTTTCCATTTGGTGCTAATACTCCTCCAAGAAACGCGGAGCCTTCTTTTTCATGTTCTGCCCCATTATCATAACTATTTGTAATTGGGTCATATATACCTACATTTGGTGACGTGTTAGGAACAAGAATTATTTTTCCATTTGGTGCTAATACTCCTCCACAAAACGCGGCGCCTCCTTGTTCATGTGCTGGTCCATCATTATAAATATCTGTAATTGGGTCATATATACCTACATTTGGTGACGTGTTAGGAACAAGAATTATTTTTCCATTTGGTGCTAATACTCCTCCAATAAATGCTCCTTCTTCTCCTTGTCCATGTCCTGGCCCATCATTATAAATATTTGTAATTGGGTCATATATACCTATAACAGGTGAGTGAAATGGAACCAAAATTATTTTTCCATTTGGTGCTAATACTCCTCCAATAAAGCCGCCATAATGTTCGTGTACTGGCCCATTATTATAACTATAGGTATTATCCAGGTACCAAGGTTTAAATTCATTAAAATTATTACTAAGAATATTTATTATTTTAGTTGAGTTTATAGAACTAGGTTTTGTATTATGTAAATTTATATCATTAATAATTCCTGTAAGAGTTCCACTTATATCAACATTATTAAATGAAGCATCACTGTAATTAGTTAAAATTCCTGTTAAACCTGAACCATCTCCTATAAATGTAGTTGCTGTAATATTTCCATTATTTATTGTAACTGTATCTATTAATAATTCTCCATTTATTGTAACATTATTACCAACTGTTAAGTTTCCATCAATATTTAAATTTTCACTTGTTCCCCAAGCATTATTATTTGTGTTATAAACAAACTCATGTTCTACACCACTTACATTTGCTATAATGCCAGCATCTGTTATAGTACCACCATCTGCATTTACAATAATTTTATTATCTCCAATATCTAATGTTGTAGAATTTACAATTGTTTGGCTTCCATTTACTGTTAAGTTACCTGATACTACTAAATTATTACTTACTGTAATATTTGTTCCTGTTATATCATCACTATTTAAGATTCCATCTACTGTAACATTATTAAATTGAACATTATCAGTTGTTTTATCAGTTGGTAGTAATTGATCTATTGAAAATACACCGGTTGATTGGTCATAGTTAATTCCTGTTCCACCGGATAAATCATTTCTTACACGTGCTGTTGTATAATATAGGTTTGAACCTTCTGATAAATCAGTGGTTGTGTGATTTGCTAATGATGAAACTGTTCCTGTTATATTACCATTTATATTTCCATCTTTTATTAAAACATTTTCTATTGTTACACCATTATTTGTTGTATATTCTATTATTTCATTTGTTTTTACTTGGCCTGTAATTTGTAAATTATCATCTATTTTTATATCCTCACCTGTTGGATTAGAAACTGTCATACCATTACTAATATTAACGGTTGATTTTAATTGAATAGTTCCTGATTTAGATGATAATTGTAAATCATCTTTTGCTGTTATTTGAATATTTTCTCCTGCTTTTATTTGAATATTATCGTTAGAATTCATATGTATATCACCACCAGAAATGGTAGTAATTGTAATATCTCCGGTATTTCCACTTTTTGACATTGCAATCCCCCCTTGTTCACTTTGTATTTGCAATTGACCATTGTTAGAAGTTTTCATTCTTAGATTTTGTCCCGCACTTGTAGTAATGTTTATAGTATCACTATTATCTTCTATAACTTTTTTATTATTTATATATAAAGAGCCTGGGCCAATATAAACATCACGCCACATATGTGTTGGTGAACCTAAATTATAAGTATTATCTACACTTGGTATTAAATCTCCTACTACTCTTGATGAATTACTTGTTGTTAATGTCCCATCTAAACTTAAATTATTTGTTGTTAATGTCCCATCTAAACTTAAATTATTTGTTGTTGTTGTTGTTGCTGTAATTGTTACTGCATTTACATTTCCACTAAATGTAGCACTTGTTCCAACTAAGTTACCGGACAAATCTAATGCTACACCAGGAGTATTTTGCGAACCAAGAGAATTTTTACTTGAACCAATATGAACTGTGCCATCATTATAATATAATCCATTACTATCAGAGCCCTTATTCCATACGGATGTTGCATTTGAACCAGAACCTTCAAATTCTTGTAAAAAAATAGTATTATTATAAGATGTATCATAACCTAAAATACCTAAAGTATCACTTATTTGAACATTACCATTAATTTTATAACCTAATTGATAACTTATTGAAGATGTTGTTAAAGGTTCATCAATTAAATTACTAATATATTGCCCAGTTAAACCACCTGCAGCATTATATGGGCCAAATAAAGATTCTGTATAGATTGATACATTATCATCATAAGTTTTTTTAATATAAAAACTTATTTGATTTGAAGCTGATAAAGCAGCCTTGTAGTTTACTTTAAACTGAACAAAAATTTTACTACTTTGAGACATAGGTGTAATATTAGCAGTATAAGCATCTAAATATGTTGGGGAATCATGAGTTCCTATTGCAGTAATTAAATTTCCTGTTAATGTAGAACCATATACAGATACTACTTGTTTTAATACTGTAGGATCATGCCATTTTAATTCACCATTACTATCATATACTAAAGATTCACCTGATGCTCCTTGACGCGCTGGTAAAATTAAATTATAGGATGAAGAAATATTTTGTGGGATGCTTAATGTAACATTAGATGATGTATCATTTCCAATTGAAACTACATTAGCTAGAATTCTAGTTAAATTGCTATTATTTCCAATAGTAAAGTTTTCATCTTGTGAAAGTAACTCGATTTTGTTTGTCATATATTATATATATACATAATATATAATACAAAAAATATTAAATATTAGTATAAATATTTTTATTTTTGATTACAACTTATTAAAATAAGGCGTGTATAGATCAGATACATTTTTTAAATATACCAAATAAGATAATTTATTAATTAGAAATATTTCCTTTAATTTCTTTATTTTCTATAAGTATTTTATTTTCTTCACTAATATTATTATTTTTATTAATATTTTGAATATTATCTTTTTCAATATTATTTATACCTATTGTATAGTTGGATGTTTTTGGTAATAATTCAATTGTTTTTGGCATTTTATATTAAATACATATAATAAAATTATAATTTTTAATTAAATTCCATTTTTTCCATTTTTTCCATTTTTTCTTTTACATGTCCATATAAATTATAATTAAGTGAATGCATTAATTGTGCTGGGTGTAATGTATTAATATATTCAATTACTACCGGTTTAGTTACAATAAATTTCTTTTCTCTATTATCAATGTATTTTTTATGTAATGTATATAAATGTGTTCTAAACTCAAATGGGCAATCTTTTAAATTAATTTCTTTATTAATAAAACACTTAATATAATAACTATGAAGATTTTTTGTAAAATTATGAACTTGATTTCTATAACTTGTAAATTTATTTTTATTTTCTGGAAAATATGTTAGAAAATTTTTAACATTTTGATCTTTACGCAGTGATAAATATTGGTATTGTAGTTTTGGAGTATTTCCTCTTAATATTTTAAGATTTTCATAATTAGGATTTCTCATTTTACTTCTAATTCCACTATTATGTTTAATAATAATACCCATAATTGTATAGTGAGTTTCCATTGATCCATAATTAGCGAATAGTTGCTCATAATTTTCAAAGGTTAAACTATAAGGAATATCAGCTCCATTAATTAAATGAACAAATTCTTTTTTATCTAATTCCTTAATATAAAAATTATTAATATTATATACACCAATAAGAGTTAATCTTTTATTAGTAACAGGAATTACAAACCGATTATTTGGATGTTGAATTACAAAACTATAACAATTTTCTTTAGGTAAATTACTAAAGTTAACTTGTTTTTCTCTACAAATATCTTCAAATAGTGTTCTAAAATATTCTTGTTCTTGAAAAAATTTTACTTTACCACCAATGCTATTTTTTGTAGAAATTTCCCAATCATTTTTACTCTCATCAAAAAATAAATTTATCATAGTGCCTTCTACAAACTCTTCCGCAATACATTCATTTGCTGAGAATGTATTAGCAAAAATATTAATATTTACAGATTTTTGTGGAGAAAATACTTTAATTTTTCCATTATAAAGAATAAGTGATCTGAATAATCCTAAACTATTAATATTTTCCAAATTTAAATATTCTTTATTATATCTAATAAAAATAAAAGGCTTATCATTTGTTGTCCAAATTTTTGTTTCTAATCCATAATTTTTTAATTGCTCATCATTAATTTTATTATTATAAATATCTTCTAATGATAAATCATAATATTTAGATAAATCGCATTCGATAAACATTGTTAAATGTAATTAAAATTATATCTTTAATTACATTTTATAAATGATAAAAAATTTCTATATAAAATATAAGGTAATGGTTGACCAACCTAATATAAATATACAATTAGGAGATATTATAGAAATATTATCAGAAAATCCTACTTTAAATAATAATAAATTTTTTGTAAAATATATTGATTCTAAAAAAATTACTATTATAAATATTGAAAATAATGAAGAAGAAATACTTAAAATTAATGAAAATAATGAATTAGATGAATCTATTGAAGAAATTATATTACTAAGTCGTGCTGATTATCCTGGATATGCTAAGCAAAATAATCTAATAAAAGGAACTTGGATTGAGATTTATTTTAAAGGAGATATTCCATTTATAATTATTGGAAAAATAACAGATTTAGTAGAAGATATGATTGAAGTAAAAACCTTCCCAGAAAATGAAATAATATATATTGATTTTGCTTACAAAGGTATCCCTGAAGATTTACCAATAGAAAAAATTGTTATTAGAACAAAACCTGATGCTTCTGAAGAACAAGAAGATCAAACACTTATTGGTGATGCTAAAGAAAGTGAAAAGTTAGAAGAAGAATTACCAGAATTTCAAGAAGATTTTCAAATTAAAGATATAATTTTAGATGCTGATGAAATACAAATTGGCGCTGAACTAGAAGAAATAACACAAATTGTTGATGTTGCTGAAGGAGAGCAAAGATATGGTATTGAAAAACAAACAAATGATTTATTAGATGAATTATTATCCCAAATTCCTAATCTTCAAAGAACGCCACCTGTTATGAATGAAATACATAAATCAATCGAACGTTATAAACAATTAAGAAATATGTATTCATTATATGATAAAAATGGTAATATAAGTGAACCTAAAATACATGGTGAAAATTATAAACCAATTATTCAAAATCTTGTTAATTTTGATAAAAACTTTTATTGGATGATTCCAATAGTTAGAAATAAAAAGAAAATTTATGATATTGATTTATCTTTAGAAGAAGAAGGAATTAGCGATGATATATTACCTTTATCTCTTAAAAATGTTTTAGATGAGGAAGAAGAAATTATGAATATTTATAAACAAAATGATGTTCCAGATGATGAAAATAAATACAAATACTTATATTCTTCGCTAAATTCTTACTTAACACCTTTTGTTAGACCAGAATTTGAAGAAAATAATATTATAACTAAATTTGTTGAAGAAAATATTAATGCAATTGTTAATAATTTAGATGATTATTATTCTTCATCAGCTGGTTCAGATGAATGTTGTCCAGAGAGAAAACGATTTTTATTTCAAGTATATAATACAGGACTCAAATATGGTAATAAAAAATTAACAAATAATGATACTTTAACATTGCGGTCTTTTTTGTTACTTCCAAAAAATGTATTATTATATGATTATATTAATTCACCAATAATAAATATTATGCAAAAAAGTAATTTAAATCATACTTTCATACCTTATTCGCTATTACTTAATGAAAAAACATTTGTTAATACTAATATTGTTGAAAAATTTGATAATTCAATTGATTATTCTGGACAATTTTTAAATGGAGTTCAAGAATATATTTTAGATGAAACAATAAATAATAATGATGAAGAAACATTGAAAAAATATGTTAATAATATTATTCCAAATACTACTATTTTATTTGATATTATCAAAAATAATATTTCGGGTGAATTAACTTTACATCATGTAATGGAATATTTATCTCCTTTTATGATATTTATTGATGATTTATCAAAACCCGAATATGATATAATAACTAAATATGTAGAAGAGAAAATTAATGAATATAAAATGGATTATGCTTCTAATTATAAAACATTTCAACAAAAATTTATGAAAAAAGAAAGTGATTTACCAAGTAATAATTTATTAACTATTTTACAAGGAAATAAAGAATTAGAGGAAATTATATACAAAAATTATGGTTTTGAAAGAGAGAAAAAATATAGTGATTCAGATATTTTAAATAAAATTACAAAATTAGATTATGGAGAATTATACTATAGTGTAATTTTAAGATTAGATGTTGATTTAAGGGGAGCTAATATTATAGAAAAATTTGTTGATGAATATGAAAAATTGTCTACCGAAGGAGAGAAATTAATAAATGATAAAAAAAATGTTTGCTATATATTAACAAATAAATATAATAATCGCACTATGCTTCTCTCTTCGAATAATAAAGAAATCTACGCAGATGAAGATTATTTAAGCGAGCAAGAGAGAAAAAGTGATTTCAAAAAGTTAGTAAAAGATGGAAATTATGCTATATTAAATAATCCAGACGGAAATGTTGAATATTATATTCGCAAAAAAAATCAATGGGTGAAAGATAGTAAAATTGTTAATGAAAGTGTATCTATTCAAGAAAACAAATTATTTTGTAATTTGCAAAATAAATGTATTGCTGATACTGATGAAGATAATACTTGTGTTCCATTAAAAAATGAATTAAATGAATTAAATAAAGAAAATCTTGAATCTATAATTAATGAATTTGAAGATACATTTTCAATAGAGCAAAATAAAATGATTGATGTTATTGATAAACAAATTCAATATAACGTTAATAAAATTGGTTTATTGAAATCATTAAAATACCAAGAGCTAATTAAATATAATAAAATTTACAATAAAATAGCTGCTGGAATAGAAGTAAGAGAAATCGTAGAATCACCTTATGAAAACTTACGCGATTTAATATTGGGACAAAGTGATTTTGTTAAAAAACAATACGATATTCAAAAATTTGCTGTTAATTTTTGTAGAGTTTCTCTCGATAAAGAAGACCCTTATTGGCTTTATTGTATTAAAACAAATATAAAATTGCTTCCGGCTTTTATTAGTAGATTAGCTAATACTTTTATATCAAATGGTGATTATTTATTAGAAATAGATAAAGTATGTGCCGAACAGGGAACAATTAGTGAAGATGGTGATCATTGGGTTGATAAATATAGTGGTTATATAATTAAAAACATTGATCTTGATACTGAAGAAGGTTTTACTGAAGAAGGGTTTAAATTAAAAACAAGAGAAATTATGGAAAAAGATTTGGCTGATGCTGTATTAGTTGGCGAATCAAAAATAGAAAAAAGTAACTCACCTGAGAGAACATTAATTATAAATATTGTTAAATCAATGGCGCAATTTATGGGAATTATCTTAGAAACACAATATGATTTCATTGTTAAAAATGTCATGATAATACATGATTCTAGTATTCCAAAAGAAAGTGATTATAATAAAATGATTGAAAAAGCCGCTCAAAAAGGCAAGAAAAATTTACCAACTTATAAAGATACAGTTAATTCATCTTATCTAATTTTAACCTTAACTTATATGTTAATTGCTATTCAAATTAGTATTCCATCTATCAAATCGCGGAAAACATTTCCAGGATGTATCAAATCTTTTGATGGATATCCTTTAATGAAAAATAATGATAAATCAGGATTAATATATATATCGTGTATAGCAAATAAAATTAAAAGTTCTACAGAACCATGGGATTCTATTAAAAAAATAAATGAAGCTGGTATAGCAAAAAGAATAGAAGCTATAATTGAAAAATATGTAATAGAAAATGTTTCAATGAAAGAATTATTTAATGAAAAATTAGTATATTTGAATCAACAAAATAAAGAATCAATATTGCTTGAAAAAGATATTGAAAATGTTTGGAATAATTTTTATCCTCCTTTACAAGAATTAAGTTTACCAAAATTTTCTAATGTTAGTGATATATTTAAAAAACAATTGGTTGAAAATATTTATTCTGGTTCTAATTTACAATATAATCAATATTTAGTTTTAAAAACTAAAAGTATATTATTTTCTCTCACAATACAAGAAAAAATTCAAAAAATTGTCGATAAGAAAACAGCATTAGTTACAAATATGGCTAATGAGCCATTCTTAGAAAATGCATGTTGTGATACTGATTATATTGATACTTTAAAATATTTTACAGATATTAATGATTCTATTTTGAGTGATAATACTATTGTAATTGATTTAAATAATATAATTTACGATTTAAATTCTCTCGCAAGAGCACCAACATTTTTAGATTTACGGGATACAAAATTAAAATATCCCATTTTTAAAAGTGGTTTTAGTGAAGAAACTATTTATCGTGCTTTTATTATTTATTGTAAATATAATACAAATCTTGTTATAAGCGATGAATTGAGAGAAATATGTATGCAAAGTCCAGATGATTTTAATATAAATGCTTCAATAGAAGAAAAAATAGAACAATTAAAAGAACATGGTTTGAATTATGACCAAGAACAATTAAATGATTTATTGAATATTGTTAATTATAATAATAGAGTGACACTATATTTAAATCCACCAGTTGTCAATAATATTGAAAATATTAGAGAGATATTAGATTTTATGTCAGGCGATTCAATTGATAATAGATTTATAGACATAGAATTCATTGATAAATTTAAAGATATGTTAGATACATTTGATATTAAACAAGACAATGATAATAATGAATCGTTGAGAGAAATGAAAAATTATTTAGCTGTAAAATGTGATGAATTATCACTTAAAATTATTGATTTTGTAAAACAAAATTCCAAATTACCAAAACAAAAACAGAAGAATTTTGAAGATTGTTTGCTTAATATAACGAAATTTCAACAAATATTTATAAATGGTGATGAGAGAAGTGATAATTCTATTTATAAAATGATAATGTTTATTAGAGATGCGATTCGTAATTTGATTGCTGTTTTTCCAAATATTATTTTAAACAAAGTTGATTATAAGAGTGTAAGTATTCCAAAACATTGGCAATTATCTGACAGACATAAAGCAGATGTTAGAGATATTATTGATAAATATTACAAACCATTATATCAATTTTATGGAGATGATGAGTATAATGAAATATTAGAAAAAATACAAAGTGTTTCTAATAGTTTCTATCTATTAGGAGAATATACTAACTATATTGCTTCAATATACAATAATGATGAAGAAATCTCTAGTATTTTTGATTCTCGCGTAACTAATCTTCTTTTCAAATATTACTTTTTAAATATTATAAATAATTATATTGAGTTAATAAACGATGAATCATTCTTAATTGAAGAATTAGAAGATGGAGAACAGGAAGATGGATTAAAAACAGAAGTTGAAATAGAAGAAGAAGCTCAAGGTGTTGTTGATGAATTTGAAATAATTAGAGGAGAGAAAAAACAATTAGAAGTAAAAATAAGTAATTTACTTGTTGAATATATGAAAATAATATGTAATTCTAAATCAAAATTAGATTTAAATTATCAATCAATTAAAGATAAAATATTGCGTTCAAAAGAAAAAGAAAAGAATGATATAACTGAAGATTTGAAAAATTTAACCGATGAAGAGAGAGAAATTCAAAATCTTTTCAAAAATAACAAATTAGAAAAATGGAGCAAAGGTCTACAAAAAGGTTTGACACAATATGTTAAAGAAACATACGATGAAGAACGTGATGCTCTTGAAAAGCAAGTATTAAAAGAAAGACAACTTGGTAGAAGAAGCGATGTTACTGATATGAATAAAGATATTTATGCTTTAGATATAGATAACGAAGCTCAAATAGTTGAAGAAATAGATAATGAAGTAAACAATTTAAATGAATATCTCGGAGAGAATTATGAAGGAGATTTAGATGGTGATGAATTTTATTAAATATTTAATTTTATAATTATTAAATATTTATATCAACGAAAAATATGATACTTATTAGTAATAAATTTTAATGTCTCAAAATCTCGAAATATATTTGGTGTATCACTTTTCATAAAATTAATTTCTACAATATCCATACTATTTATATCATATTTTAATAAAGTATTAAATATGAAGTTTGCTTTCAAAATATTTAAGCCATTATGAACTCTAGTATTACAAGAATTAAAATTATAATAGTCTAAAGCGTCTACATCAAAAGAAATATGAACTTTATTATTCCCAATAAATTCTTTTAATGTTTTTTCTATAACTTCAGGTAATGCTTTTGAATCAATATATTTAATTTTTTTACTTTCAATAATTTGTTTTTCATATGGATCAATATCTCTAATTCCAATATACAAAATATCTTCAAAAGGTAAATTAATATTATATTTACTTTTTTCTAATCCAGTTAAAAAAGCAAGAGGCATACCATGATAATTATTACTTATAGAACTTTTTTCAGTATTAATATCTGCATGTGCATCAATCCATATAATTTTCATTTTGGGTTTATATACAGCATTTATTGTTGAAATACTAATAGAATGATCACCTCCAATAAATAATGAATTTTCTGGATATTCTTTACAATTTTTGTAAATTTCATCTAAGTTTGTAAATAAATCATTTCTTTCTGGAATTGAAATAGTATTTGCGGAGTTAATATAAGGTTCTAAAATACCAGGTGTGTATTTCGTATCTATATTAGTATTACCAAAACCATGTGGAATTAATAAAATATTATTAAAAAAACATTTAAATGATAATAGATTCATCACTATCTTTATTACTTGTCATTAATTATATAATTTTAAATATTTTTAATTTATATTGTAGCAACATTGTAATATTAATCTAAAAATAGTTCATAAATAAGTAATGTTGGATTAGACCAATTAATCCTCCAAAAATACAAGCTAATGTATATTCATACAAATATATTATATATAAATTTTTTACCATGTAAGTATCATTTTCTTTATACCCAAGATTTTCATAATAACCTTTAACTCCTTCTCCTGAAATTACAACAATACCTTTGTAGAAATGTTGTTTTGTAATACGCTCTGCTTTACTAATTAATTTTTTACCAATCCCTTTATGTTGTGCTCCTCCATTATTTTTATCACCTACAGCATTTACCTGACCATAAACATGTAGTTCTCTAATTAAAGCGTGATTTTTAATACAAGTAAATACTGGATTATGATTTTTACAATTTGGTAGTCTTAATCGTAAAAATCCAAATAGTGCTTTTTTGTCCCAGCTTTCATAAGCAATAAAATATTCTTTTCCATCACTTTTATCAATACACTTTACATTAATATTAGCCTTCTCATTATAATATTTAATATGGCGACCAATCTCTCTACTTCTAATTTCCATACTATGAAAATTCTCTTTTTTAAAACTATTATCTATCATTTGTCTAAGATTTGAATACGGGTTACCGGCTTCAATATATGAAATCGGAATATCTCTAACTACTCGTGGTAGACGAATATGTGATGGACACGTTTTCATAGAATATTTAATAACATCGATTAGATCATTCATATTTTTTTCCGAATAAGGAACATATTTTCCTTGTTTATACCATTGTTCGATTATTGTCCAAGGCGTAACTTCACATGGATATACTTTAACTTGGTCAGGATGAACTATATTATAAACATAGTCAAACATATCTTTGTCCATTTCTGGTGTAGCGTCAGGTAAATCTGGCATAATATGAATGTCAATTTTGAAACAATTATCTTTTAACATTTTAATTGCATCAATTGCTTGTTCAATAGTATGACCACGATTTACCTTTTTAAGAATTTTATTATTTACATGCTGAACACCCAACTGAATACGAGTTACACCCCATTCTCTGAAACGCCGAATCCAAATATCATCAATCGCATCAGGTCTTGTTTCAATACAAAATCCAATAATATGAACCTTAGCTGTTTTATTTATTTCTATTTCTTTTGAAATATTATATGGTTCACGTTTTGGGCTATTATCAAAGAAAGTATTTGCTGAATAAAATATATCTCTATGATAAATTTCCAAATATTCAGGAGGATATTCTGTATATGTTCCTCCTTCAAGAATAATTTCTAGTTTATCAACGGTATGACCATTCGCATATAGAACATTCATTCTAGAAATCATTTGTTCATATGCTTTGAAACCATTTTCATTTGCACGATGAACAGCTGGTTCATTATATAAATAGGAACGTGGTTGGTCTTGCCAATTATTTCCTTTATGTGCTGGTTCATTCGGGCAATAATAGCAATTGTGTTTACAACTAAATGATTGGCCGTTTGGATGAGGGGACATTACTAATGTAATGCTTGTAATTCCTGAAATATTTCTACTAGGTTTTTTTTGTAGAAGCATTGATAGAGTATCATTTTTTTCAATTTCTTTATTATTAATCATATCTTTATAGACAATAACCAAATCCATTTTTTTCATTTCAATTCTTCTTGATCTAAATGTAGAACTATAAATTTTAATAAATTCCTTTCGAATTTTTGACAAATCCTTTTTATTTGATATATAATCAGTAGACCATTTATCCAAATCTTTTAAAATATCTTTATAAATTATAATATTTTCTTTGCTAATATCTCCTCTGCACATATCTTCGAAATCCTTAATATTTGTAATTTGTGTATGAGAACACATTATATTATCTTTAATTAATATTTAAAATAATATTAAAAATTAATCAATTTTAAAAAAAATTGACATTCAAATAAATTAATAAAAAATAAATACTAAAAAATAATGGCGAGTGAAACACCTATTAATATTAATATTACAAAGGATATGGGTGGACAAGAAAATAATCAATATAATGAGTTCAAGGACTATATTATAAAAAATAATATAATTTTACAGGAAGAAAATAAAAATCATATTGAAACTATTAGTTCTCTCAAAGAAAAGATTGAATCATATGAAGAAGCAGAAGATAAACATGATAATAGAATGCGTTATATGAAAGGTCTTCTACAAAATTTAAATGAGCTTAAAAAAGATTATACAAGAATATCTTCAAAAAGTGAAGATAAAGTGAAATTAATACAAGAATTACATAAAAAAAATAAGAAAAATTATTATGAAATATACGCCTTTTTACTAGTAATAAATTTACTTACAATTATTACACCATTATATTTTGTAAATCTATTTGTTATGTTTTTACAAACAAGTGCTTCTATTATTTATATCTATTCTTGCTTTAAAATTAAGAATAATTATGAATTAATTAAAACCAATTCAAAAGAAGCAACTAATTCAGTTAAAGAAATTACAACAGAAATTAATAATATTAAAGAAGAAATTAAAAAAGCTGAAGACTCATGTTTATCATTAGATAACTGGATTTGTGAAGTGTAAAACTATTTAAAGTATAATCTAAACAGTTTAAAAACGTTAATATATAATATATTATAATCATGATGCCTGTTGCTATGATTCTTTCTATGTGTGCTTTTACTCCTAATGTTAAACCACCTACTAGTTTCAAATATTATGGAGATATTAAGCCTCTAAATTATTTTGATCCTCTTAATTTTTTAACTCCAACCAAATCTAATGAAAAAATTAGCGATGAGGCTATTAAATATGTAAGAGAAGCGGAACTTCAACATGGACGAATGGCTATGCTTGCTAGTGTAGCTTTTCCTATCATCGAAAAAACAATGGATAAAACAATTGCGATTGACTATCTTAGTGATAATGATCTTCTATATCAATCGCCATTTTGGGTAGGAATGCTTGTCTTCGAAACTACACGCATGGCAGTTGGATGGCAAAATCCATTTTTTGCTAAAAATAAATCAAAGGCATTTCGCCTAAAAGAAGATTATCAACCAGGTAATGTTTTTAGTTATGATGTTGATAAAGTAAGTGATTTTCTGTATGAAAGCGAACTAAGTAATGGTCGCATTGCGATGCTTGCTGTTGCTGGTATTATGGGTAGTGAACTTCTTACTGGTCAATCATTTTTTTAAATATAAGATTATTTAATATAAATTAAATATTTCTTCAAAATTACTAAAAAGTTTACATTTATCATAAATTAAATATAAATTTCCATCATTATCCCAATCACATACTATAACTATTATTTTTACATTATTTTCCATTGCTTTTTGAACAGCATCTTTATATATTTTATCATTATTAGAAATCATAAACTTATTTATATCATTTCTTTGTATTACATAACACATGTAACATTCAGTTATTTCGTTACTATTATTATCTTCACTATTATTTTGACATATTTGAGAAAGTTCTTCAATATGTTTAAAAGCTCGTGGGCTTACTAAATCTCCCTTTTTTTTTCTATAACCATCAGGAAAATAAGCAATATTGTTTTCTTGAAGTGGAACAGATTTTACTTCTAAGATAAATTTTCTATTATCTTGTAATTCACCAGCAAAATCAAAACGAGATTTATTGAATGTTACTTGTTTCTTATAATTTTTGATATTTATTAAATTACTTAACAAGTTATTTTCAAAAACTAATTCAACAATTTTCTCTCCATGTGATGGATCTATTCCTACCAATGAGTTATTATTTTTACTATCAAATGAAATTATTGATCTATAGCTACACTTTATTTTTTCATTATTTAGTGGCATACCATATACTATAGATTCTTTTTCACATAATCCACAACAACCCAATGATGGTGTATGTATCATAAATTCATTTTTTTGTGAATCATCATGAATAATAGCATCTCCTACATAAGGAGTTTTACAAACTTTTGATGGTCGTTTTATAATTTCTATTTTTTTTAAATTATTATATGACAATAACAATATTTTCATAAATAATAATATAATTTTCAATTTAAATTATATTATTTTTGAACTTTATATTATTTAATAAGTTTTTCATCAATTTTTATTAAAAAATAAAAAAAGTATAAGAATTATTATCATAAAAAATACAAATTTTATTGTGTTAAATATATCATTTGCTTTCATTAATCCTTTTTAAAATCTATTATTAGAATTTTCTATTTTTTTTCTAAAAAATGTAGAAAGTAATATTAGACTTATAATAATAACTAATCCAATTATTTTACCCATATATATAATTATATTTTACACAATAATAATTTATTTTTTATTCTATAAAAGAAATATTTTAATCTTAAAATTAAAAGAGATTTTAATTGATATTTACTTAATAAACTATTTTTTTCAAAATTAAATATTTTAAATAGTTTTGTGATTAAAAAAAAATGATTTAAATTTTACAAAAAACAAATTACCCTAAAAGCAAATTACCCTAAAAGCAAATAGCATATATTTTTAACTCAATATGTCGTGTAATAAAGACAAAATTGAAATTATTGCGACCGTATGCTGTCCTTTAACTATGAGTTTATATTACTGTTATAAATCTTATAATAATACTGAAATTAAAGAAAAAAAAATAATTGAAAAACACTATATTATAAATTGGTTTTATAATGAATATGGTAAAACTATTAAACATAAAATAATGCAACGATGGTAAAAATATTTTACATTATTGCTTGTTGGATTTAAAAGAAGTCACAATAAAGAATGTTGAACTTCTCTAAATCACGTTTATCAATTGTATTTTTCTTTAATAATAATTTTGCGAGGTCAGTAAATTCATGAATATTATTTTCTATAATATCTACAGCAGCGTTCAAAGCAAATTGAATTAATGACGCAACTTCTCTATCAATTTTACTTTTTGAATATTCACTTAATTTACTACCCCCATTTGCTAATTCTCTACCTAAAAATGGTTGGTTACCAGCTGTTGTATCTATAACACCCAAGTTATTATTTAGACCAAATAAATTAATATATTGTCTTGCTATTGAGTCTGCTTGTTTTAAATCTCCTGAAGCGCCTGTTGTAATATCTAAATTATCATATTTTTTAAATAGCTTCTCATCCTGATAATTTGTTGGATTTAAATTATGTTTTCTTTTGAATAAAATTATCTCAGCTGCTCTTCCTCCTAGAGCTACAATTAAATTTGCTAACATATATTTTTTTGTTGGATAGCTCTCATATTGCTCTTTTGGTGTAAATAATGTATAACCTCCAGCTCCACCCTTATTAGCATTAATAGTTACTTTTCTAACATCATAAAAATCATTAAATAATTTTGCCATTATAGTATGTCCAGCTTCATGATAAGCAACTAATTCTCTAATATCCTTATTTTTAGTTTGACTTTTTGATGGTAATCCAATTGTAATTTTTTCATATGCATCAAGCATACATTTTTTATTAATTTTTGTTAAATTATATCTTAATGATAATATAGCGGCTTCATTCGCTAAATTTTCTAATTCGGCACCTGAAAACCCTCCAGTGAGTAAAGCAATTTCATCAAAATCTACACTATCATCATATTGTTTATTTCTTAAATGTATATTTAAAATTGATTTTCGCCCATCACTATCCGGTAATCCTACTAAAACTTTACGATCAAAACGTCCAGCTCTTACTAATGCCGAATCTAAAATATCAGCTCTATTTGTTGCTCCTAATACAATAATTCCCTCTGATTTATCAAAACCATCCATATTTGTTAAAATTTGGTTCAATGTTTGCTCCCTTTCATCATTCCCAGAATTAAAACCTGTTCCACGTTGTCTTCCAATAGCATCAATCTCATCAATAAAAATAACACATGGTTTATTTTCATTGGCTATTTCAAATAAAGATCTTACACGCGCCGCACCAACCCCAACAAACATCTCAA
>Ga0228627_1000734_pt1 | contig 19094 bp, 10 predicted proteins | sample 33DmetaG_FD_190483 | JGI IMG/M metagenome (GOLD analysis project Ga0228627, IMG submission 190483) | Seawater microbial communities from Monterey Bay, California, United States - 33D | ecosystem: Environmental > Aquatic > Marine > Coastal | place: USA: California | collected 2016-09-28 | reverse complement strand
GATTGTTACGGTGATGTTACAGCAGCTATCGATCTCACATGGACAGATAATTGTGATGGTACGGGAGTCGTCTCACCAACGATAACAGATGACTATGACAATTGTAATGGAGGAACGATTACAAGAGTGTGGAGTTACACTGATGAGTGCGGAAATCCTATTAATCATACGCAAACGATCAACATAGGAATGATCCCTAATATCAATTGGATAACTGCATTACCAACTAATGTTACGATCAATTGTGGCGATCCGGTACCAGTTGCAATCACTTTAGAATATTCAAACAATGCTATTGGTGATCTGTGTTTAGATGAAGGGTTCTTGGCACCTACAGAATCAGGCACATTAGTTTCTTGTGGAGATCAAATCATACGAGAATGGGAAGTAACTCCTACATGTGGTTCACCCATTACTCACCAACAAATAATAACACTTGACGATATACAAGATCCACTATTTATCAATCTACCGATGAGTACACTTAACTTGTCTTGTATCGATGATCTCCCTGCAAATGGAGATATCACATGGACAGATAACTGCGATGGAACTGGTACAGTTTCATTTTTAGAGATCGGAGTACTTGATGAATGTACAGGTGGAACAGTAACTCGGATTTGGGACTATACAGATAGTTGTGGCAATGGCCCAGTATCATTTACTCAAATAATAAATCTATCTAAACCTGAAGAACAACCTTGTAATGACGGCGATGATTGTACGATCAACGATACTGAAATTGTTTCATGTAACGGTGTGATTTGTGAGCCATGTGCAGGTACCCCAACAGATTGTTCTGGTGATACCGAAGCTATAGTTTGTGATGACAACAATGACTGTACAGTAAATGACATTCAAATAATAGCTTGTAATGGTCAAATATGTGTTCCATGTCAAGGTACACCAGCAACTTGTGATGATGGAATAGTATTCGTTCAATCATGTAATGATTTGGATCCTTGTACTATCAATGATGAAGTCACTGTAGATTGCCAAGGTGATGTATGTATTCCTTGTGCCGGTACACCTAATCCTACATCTGATCCTGAGGTACCTACTATTCCCAACACTTGTTTTGGAGAGACAGCAACCATAACCGTATCAGTATGTGATGGTGGTGTTAATACATGGTACAGTGATCCAGCGGGTTCTACTGTTGTATTCATTGGATCTACATTCGAAACAACACCATTGACAATAGATGCAACCTATTATGTAGATTGCACTATTGATGGATGTCAATCAGAATTAGTAGAAGTTTTCTTACCTGTAGTAACACCAGAAATAGTAACTATAGTAGGAGATGATTTTATTTGCGAAAATGAAACTACTACTCTAACCACAAACCTTCCATTTGATTTTTATGAATGGAATACTGGTGATATAACACAAACCATAACAGTAGATAATGAGGGGGTATATGAAGTGACTGTCACTGATAGTAATGGATGTACTTCTACCGATGAATTTATATTAACTGTAGCATTTAATCCATTTGTACAAATCGCAGGATCTACAACATTTTGTGAAGGTAGTTCTACTTTGCTTTCTGCGCCATTCGGATTTAGCGAATATGAATGGAGTCCTAATTTTGAAAACGCATTCTCAATAAATGTAAATTCAGAAGGTACTTACACAGTAACTGTAACCGATCTTAATGGATGTACAGGATCATCATCTGTGGAGGTAATAGAAGCAGAAGTACTCAATCCAAATATATCTGGAGGCGATAATTTCTGTGCTGGAGGATTTGTAGAGCTAAGTATTGGTAGCGGATTTTCTAATATCGAATGGCTTCCTGGAGGGGAAAATACTGAATCAATAATAGTAGATGAAGCTGGGGTTTACTCTGTGACAGTGCAAGACGGAACCTGTGAAGGGATGGCCATTATCACTGTAACTGAAAATCCGCTCCCTACACCAATCATCGATGCTCCATCGGGAATCTGTCCGAATGAATTAGCTAGTCTTAATGCCAATAACCCTGATTACACAAATTATATTTGGAGTACAGGGTCTGTAAATTCAAGTATTCTTACTGGTATGCCAGGTATCTACTCTGTAACAGTTACTGACATGAATGATTGTACTGCTAGCAGTAGTGTTACGATGGACTTTATAGCTCCACCAATTGCAGAGATTATTGGCGATAATCAGATATGTCCTGACCCAGGATCATCTATTATCCTCTCTGCCAATACTGGAACTAATTTAACATATGAATGGTCGACTGGAGATGTAACCAACATGATTACTGTGACTGAAGCAGGTACCTATTCATTGACCGTTTCAGATGACAGTAATTGTTCAGCTATTGCGACAACTATTATTAGTAATCATCAATCACCTGATGTTATCATCTCAGGTAGTCAGTCATTCTGTACAGACGGAATTACAACTATCGATGCAGGAGATTTTACATCGTACGTATGGGCACCAAATGGAGAAATGACCAGAACAATAGATGTAGATACCGAAGGAGTATATAGTGTTACTATTACAGACGAAAATGGATGTACAGGAACTAGTGCTACGATGATTCAAGAGTTAACAGAATTGCTTCCAGTTATTGCTGGACCTAATCAGGTTTGTCCTGGTGAGACTTCTACCCTATTTATTGGGGGCACTTTTGAAAGTTACTCTTGGTCTACAGGAGAAATGGGTACTAATACTATTACGGTTGATCCAGGCATGAATTATTCGGTAACAGTAACTGACTTGAGCGGATGTACTGGATCTAGTTTGGTTATGGTGAGCAACTATAATGTAACTCAAGTGACGATTGACGGAGAATCAGATTTCTGCGAAGGGGAATTATCAGAATTAACAGCTTTAGAAGGATTTGAAGAATACGAATGGTCCAATGGATCTTCTGGACAAACAATCACAATTAACGAAGCTCAATCTTACAGTGTAACTGCTACAGACTCTAATGGATGTACAAGTGAGACATCTATAAATGTAGAACAGATAGATAATCCGATACCTTCTATTATGGGTATTACTGAAGTTTGTGCAGATAGTCAGACTACTTTATCTACAGAATCATATTCTTCATATGAATGGTCCAATGGTTCACTCGAACAAACAACTATTGTAGATATTGGTGGGGCTATTTCGGTGACAGTAACAGATGCCAATGGTTGTGTTGGAAATACCTCTATAATAGTAACAGAATTTAACTTACCTAATGTGGCTATTACTGGATCACCATCCTTTTGCCTAGGTGGATTTACCACATTAGGTACACTTGACGAGTATCAAGTATATAGTTGGAGTCCAGGTGGAGAAAATACTCCTACAATCAATGCCGATGCAGAAGGAACATATACCGTTACCGTTACTGACATGAATGGTTGTACGGCTAGTACAAGTATAAATACTTCATTGGAGACTTCTTTATCACCTACGATAAATGGACCTTCTTTAATATGTAGCGGACAGACTGAGACATTGACAGTTGGTGCCTTTGACACCTACGAATGGTCGACTGGATCTATGGATCAATCTATAGACATATCAACTACAGGTACTTATGCAGTTACAGTATATGACGCTTCTGGATGTTCTGGAGAGACTGCTGTAAATGTTACAGTTGTAGATCCAACGCAGGTTTCTATATTAGGAAGTGATAAACTTTGTGAGGGTGGAAATGTAACTTTTTCAGCCATAGGAGGCACATTTACTAACTACGAATGGTCTACAGGATTTAACACTTCAAGTATTACAGTAGATGAAGCAGGTAACTATGCAGTGACAGTAACTGATAATAACGGATGTACGAGTTCGACATTTATCAATGTAACAGTAGCGGACTTACCTACACCGGAAATCGGTGGAGATCCTAACTTCTGTATCGATGGAAATACTGAGCTCAATCTTACAGAAAGTTACTCTTCATACGATTGGTCAACTGGAAGTTCTGATCCTACGATCAGTATAAATATGACAGGACTTTATACAGTAACTGTAACAGATATAAACGGATGTCAAGCGAGTAGTTCTGTAAATGTATTTACATACCCAGAAGTCAATCCAACTATTGGAGGTAGTGCTACTTACTGTCCTGGAGGCAATACTACTCTCGATGCAGGGAGCGAATATGTAGCTTGGGAATGGAGCACCGGTGGGATGACACAAACGATCCAATTTGCAATGGAGACGACAATATCCGTCACCGTTACAGATATCAATGGATGCACAGGATCATCTGCAACTGGCATCACAGAAGAACCGTCATTATCTCCATCTATTCTTGGAGACTTGACAATCTGTGAAGGTGAGTCTACTGTTCTTGATGCAGGAGCAGCATTCGATACTTGGGAATGGAGTACTGGTGAGATAACTCAGACTATAGAAGTAACTGAGTCAGGAATTTATTCAGTATTTGTAACCCAAGGGACATGTAGCGGAACTGGAGAAGTAGAAGTAATTGTAAATCCCCTTCCTACTCCAGAAATCGATGGCCCTGACAACATTTGTGTTGGAGATATAGGTACACTTACAGTTATTGGAAGTTACAATACATTTGCATGGTCTACTAATTCGAACTTAGAATCAATAATAGTATCTGATCCAGGAACATATACTGTAACTGTCACAGACGGAAATGGATGTAGTAATTCAACATCATTCGTAGTAACAGAAGTACCCTTGCCTATACCTGAAATAATAGGCGACCCTAACTTCTGTCCAGATGGAAACACAACGCTCAGTTTATCTGAATCATATACTACTTATGAATGGTCGAATGGTAGCCAGGATATTTCTATAGATATATCTATGACAGGACAATACACTGTAACCGTAACCGATGCTAATGGTTGTTCGGGTAATAGTGCGATCAATGTGTTTATGTATCCAGAAGTCAATGCTAATATCGGCGGAAGTACTACCTATTGCCCAGGAGGAAATACAACATTAGATGGAGGACCACAATATATTGCATGGGAATGGAGTACTGGAGAAATAACTCAGACTATTCAATATGCCCAAGAAAACATAGTAACATTACAAGTAACTGATATAAATGGATGTACAGGAACTTCTGCTATCATGGTGACGGAAGAGCCATCTTTATCACCAGCTATTTTGGGTGACTTAGAAATTTGTGAAGGGGAGACTACAATTCTTGATGGTGGTGCGGCATTCGATACTTGGATATGGAGTACTGGTGAAATAACTCAAACAATAGAAGTAACCGAATTTGGTACCTATACTTTAGAAGTCTCGCAAGGAACATGTAGTGGTGTTGGTGAAGTAACCGTAGTAGTAAATCCAATACCTGAACCAATCATAGATGGACCGGAAAGTATATGTTATGGTGAAGATGCTACATTGACATCAATAAATAATTTTCCTGTATACCAATGGACTACTGGAGACATTACAAAGTCAATTAATATTTCTAACCCCGGCTCATATTCGCTGACTGTTACTGATAATAACGGATGTACCGCGATAAATAGTTTTACAGTAATTGCCAAACCAACACCAACCCTCGAAGATATTGTCGCAATCTGTGGAGAAGATAAGGACACTTACAATGTGACGTTCTCATCTTCTGCTGATGAAGTATCTTGTAGTACTTATCCAGTAGAATCGCTAGGTGGCATTGACTTCGCTGTAAATGATATTGATACTAATGATGTAATACAAATTTATCTATTAGATATAGAGTCAATGTGTGACACTACTATTACCATCATGAAACCAAATTGCTCATGTAGTGCAACAGCAGATGCAGGACCAAATGGTGAACTCAACTGTTTAGTGTTCGATATTACTCTTGGAGGTTCTAACACTTCAGTAGGACCGTCATTTACTTACGAATGGACAGACGAAAGTGGAACTGTTGTATCTACGGATATTGAATATACCGCGACTTCAGAAGGTGTTTATACTTTGGAAGTTTTTGATGCCGATTTTGATTGTTCTGTATCGGAGAGTGTGACAGTTGAAAATATTATTAGTAATCCTTCTGCACAGATATTCCCAGACCCTGGAGTAATAATCGATTGTGAAATAGGTATAGTTACGCTTACTTCCGCTAACGAACCAAACGTGAACTATACTTGGACGACTAGCACATTTGTAATAGAAGCATTATCCATAAACTTAGAAAATGGTACTACTGTAGTTTTATTAGCTACAGATACACTTACTTTTTGTTCTAATACCTCTTCGATACAAATCATAGACAATGAGCAATATCCTCTTATTGAAATCGCTGATCCTGAAGAGCTAACTTGTGAAACAAACGTCGTTACTATAGATGCAATGAACTCTCAGAACAGTCCAGACATTACATACATCTGGACTAATGAAAGTGGTTCTAATTTAGGTAACGATGTGCAACTGGATGTAACTTCATCAGGATGGTATTATCTAGAATTAATAGATGTTGTGAATGGCTGTCAAAATGATGATAGCATATACGTTGCTGAAAATATAGAAGCACCTGTAGTTATGGCGGGTGACGATATTCTATTGCCTTGTGACGTTACTACCGTATCTATATCTGCCACGGTTGAGGGAAATGCCGATATCATCTGGACTACTAATACAGGAACATTATCTTCTGATGTCGATCAGGAAGAAGCTAATGTAACATCTGTGGGGGTGTATTACTTCACAGCTACCAATCCAGAGACAGGCTGTTCTGCAATAGACTCTATCGAAGTGATATCTAATGAAGATAAAATATCTGAAGTAGACATCGAATTACGTCAGCCAAAGTGTTTTGGTGATGAAACAGGAGATATGACTATCACAGTTTTGGCTGGTGGCATGCCTCCATTCCAATACGATATAGAAGAAGCTAATCTTTCTAATGATAATGGAGTCTTTAATAATTTACTTCCGGGAATGTATGAGGTATTAATTACGGATGCATTGAATTGTGTATTCTTAGCTTCATTTGAAATCACTGATGTGGAAGAAGTGACTTTTGAAAGTCCAACTGCAAATATTGAATTGGACTATGGCAACGATACTACTTTAGTATTAGAAACTAATCTAGGTTTCGATGAAATAGAAAGTATCACTTGGTCTCCAGATATTGAAGGCTCATGTAATACTTGTCTAGAAATAGATGTAGAAAATCTAACTCAAGGTCAAATATATACGATAACACTTTTAGATATCTATGGCTGCGAAGTGACTACTACAATAAGATTAGACGTAAACATCGATGTGGATATACATGTACCTAATATAATCAATCCTAATTCTACATCTGGCAATAGAAAGCTATTCCCACAGACGAATCTTGAAAATCTTGAAGTGATAGAATTCTATGTTTATGATAGATGGGGTGAGTTAGTATATACGGCAAAAAATTTCCCTCTCAATGATCCTATTTTTGGATGGGATGGAACTTTCAAAGGCCAAAATGTAGTGCCTGGCGTTTATGTATATTATATGAATGTCGCTATACCTGGATTAGAAAATCAAGCTGTGGCTGGAGACATTACTGTTATTTATTAGAGAAAGATCTTATCGCTAATTTAGAAATAAAGACCTCGAAGAGAATAGAAATTTTTGAGGTCTTTAAACTTAATGCTCTTTCTTCCGGTCGCATTAAAATTGGAATCTTCAAAGCACTTCGTTAGCTTGCGACCCCATGCGACACTTTATCCATTTAGCATATCAAGGCACCAAATACAGAGGCTGGCAACGACAAGCCAATGAGCGAAGCGTACAGGCTACCATAGAAGATCTACTATCAAAGATGCTTAAGACAAAAACTATCATACATGGCTGTGGCCGTACAGATGCTGGAGTCAACGCTAGTCAATATTTTGTCCATGCTGACATCCCTGAAGATCTAGATTACGACCCCGTAAAAAGACTCAACCATATGCTTCCTGATGACATTGCTATTTACGAAATCATACCGATACACGACCCTCACTGCAATGCGCAGACTGATGCCATTGCTCGCAGCTACGAGTACTATATGCACTTCCACAAAATACCTCAACTCAAAGACACAAGTACATACTTTAAGGTCTCTAATCTCGATGTAGAAGCTATGCAAGCTGCGGTAATAATATTACAAAACACAAAAGATTTTCGTTCTCTCTGCAAAAGTCCAGACATATACAAACATACTAGATGTAATGTCCAATCTGTATCTTTAGAGGAAACACACGATGGTAATAGAATGCTATTTTCGATTACGGCCAATAGATTTCTTAGAGCGATGATACGCAATATTGTCGCTCGTCTAATCAACATTGGAAAAGGTGAATTGTCTCTAAATGAATTCACAGAAATTATACGCAATCAAAAAGAATTTGAGTTTCCATTTCACAAGCAAGCTCCACCCACTGGATTATATTTGAGCAAAATAATTTATCCATATTTGGAACGTGATGTGATCGGCTAAACCCAAAATAATTTTGCTTTTCCAAATACCAGTTCTTTGACTCGATACAATTCCTCAAAATGGCAATGAATGAATGATTAAAACATAGTTTCAGCTTTTATTCTAAGAAAATCAGTTTAATGACTTGAAAGTCAATTTTTCTTACTCGGATATCTCATAACTAGTACTAATCTCTACAGCCTTAGCCAACATAATTACCACAGAACAATACTTGTCAATAGATAAATTTACTGCTTCTTTCACTTTCTTATCTTTAAGATTTCCTTTAAGAATATAGTGTAAATGCATGTGTGTAAATATGCGAGGAATCGCATCTTGTCGTGTACCTTCCACTTGAACTTCGATAGACTCAATAGGTTGACGCATCTTCTCTAGAATCATTACTATATCTATAGTGCTACAACCAGCAGCAGATAGTAATACTCCTTCCATTGGTCCTACTGCATTTCCATTTCCCAGTGTAATGCCTTGTTCCTTTACATTGGATCCGTGAAATGTCTTTAAATCATCTGATGTAAGGGTTACTTTCATTTTCTGGATATTTTGAATGTTAAATCACTATACCTAGCTAGAAGATAATCATTAATATATCTAAACAATCATTATCTTGTATACTATACAATCACCAAATTAACAACTGTGAGTACATCTAGTTTAATATTTAGAATAAAGTATATTATAGTCCTCATATTATTATCATTTACATCGTGTATTGGTCAAGATACCTTCTCTATAGTAGCTGTCGATCCCAAAACTGGAGAAGTAGGCAGTGCAGGCGCTAGTTGTGTTGATCTTACCAACTTCCCAAATTTTGCGACTGGTTTCTTAGGGGAGTTATTCCCTAAAGAAGGAGCTATCAACTCTCAAGCAACATATCTTAGTCAAAATCAGACTAATGCTCGTAGTAGATTCAACAATGGCGAAACACCACAGGAGATCATTGATTGGTTAGTCGCTAATGATGTACAAAATCAATCTCAGCTAAGACAATATGGAATAGTAAGACTAGTAGATGGTACTCCACAATCTGCAGCTCATACAGGTGTCGCTTGTTTGGATTATAAAAACCACATTACAGGACCTAACTACTCGATCCAAGGAAATATACTACTAGGGCAAGGTATTCTGGACTCCATGGAAGCAAGATTCCTGAGAGCTGAAGGAGATTTAGCTTGCAAACTTATGGCTGCCATGGAAGGCGCCAATATAATAGGTGCTGATAGTCGATGTACAGATAATGGAACTTCATCATTATTCGCTTTTCTGAAAGTAGCACAGCCAAACGATATCTTTGGGAATCCAGCGCTCTCCTTAGGAGTAAGATTGCAAAATGGTGAAGGAATCGAACCTATAGATAGATTACAAGATGATTTTAATGTAGCCCATAGTTGTACTTCTCCTGTATTACAGAATATAGAATTTGATAACTTATTTCAAGTTTATCCTAATCCTGCTAACGACCAAATGACTATTAAATCACTAAATGAAGAAAAATACAGATATAAAATACTCGACCTGAGTGGAAAAATACTACTCCAAGGAAATCTATCGAACGAAGAGATCTTAGATTTATCCAAATTTACGAATGGCAATTATATCTTAGAATTATTAAGGGATCAAAAATATTTTTCAAAAATATTTTCAAAGACTTAGAGGATCTAAAGATTTCTTGAAATACGAAAAAATAAAACTATGAGCAACTACCACATAAAGCACCTAGAAGAATACTTCCAAGTCTATAATAAATCTGTAAATGATCCAGAGACCTTTTGGGGAGAAATCGCAGAGGAAAACTTTATCTGGCACAAGAAGTGGGACAGAGTACTGAGTTGGGATTTTACGAAGCCAGAAGTGAAGTGGTTTGAGGGTGCAAAATTGAACATCACCGAGAATTGCTTGGATAGACATTTGATTACTCGAGCAGAGAAGACGGCCATATTATTTGAGCCCAATGATCCTAATGAAGAAGCGCAGCATATTACTTATCGCATACTTTATGAGCAGGTATGTCGTATGGCCAATGTGCTTAAGGATCAAGGTATACAAAAAGGGGATCGTGTATGTATATATCTTCCTATGATTCCAGAGATGGTATATTCTGTATTGGCTTGCGCTAGAGTCGGAGCGGTTCACTCTGTTGTATTTGCAGGATTTTCGGCTACTGCCTTGTCTACGCGCATTAATGACTGTGAATGCAAAATGGTCATCACTAGCGATGGCTCTTATCGTGGTAAGAAAACCATAGACCTCAAAAGTATCGTTGATGAAGCACTCAAAGATTGTACCTGCGTAGATTCGGTCTTAGTCGCCAAAAGAACTAACGCTAAAGTCAATATAGTAGATGGTCGTGATTATTGGTTAGCTCCTCTTATGAATAATGCGTCGGCTTTACATAATGCAGAAATCATGGATGCGGAGGACCCATTATTTATACTATACACATCTGGATCTACAGGATCACCAAAAGGAATGCTTCATACTACAGCAGGATATATGGTATACTCTTCTTACACATTCAAGAATGTATTTAACTATCAAGAGAATGATGTCTATTGGTGTACTGCTGATGTAGGCTGGATTACTGGCCATAGCTATATTATTTATGGACCTCTCGCCAATGGAGCTACTACAATCGTCTTCGAAGGTGTGCCCAGCTATCCAGATTATGGTAGGTTTTGGGAAGTAATAGAGAAACACAAAGTGACACAATTTTACACAGCCCCTACCGCTATTCGAGCATTAGCTAAAGAAGGATCTGAATTTCCAGAAAAATACGATCTATCCACACTCAAAGTACTCGGAACTGTAGGAGAGCCCATCAATGATGAAGCATGGCATTGGTATGATGATCATGTAGGGCATAATAATTCGCCAATAGTGGACACCTACTGGCAGACAGAGAATGGTGGTATTATAGTTACTCCTCTACCCTATATCACTCCAACCAAACCTACATTTGCTACTTTACCATTCATAGGTATACAGCCTGCGATAATGGATGCAAATGGGACGGAACTCAAATGCAATCAAGTAAGCGGAAGTCTATGTGTCAAATTTCCTTGGCCCTCGATAGCCAGAACGATCTGGGGTAACCATCAAAGATACAAAGACACATATTTCACCACATTTGAAAACAAATATTTCACTGGAGATGGAGCACTACGCGATGAAAGTGGGTACTATCGTATCACCGGCAGAGTCGATGATGTGATTATAGTATCTGGACACAATCTTGGTACAGCACCTATAGAAGATGCCATTAACGAACATCCTGATGTAGCAGAAAGTGCAATAGTAGGCTACCCCCATGATATCAAAGGAAATGCACTCTATGGATATGTCACCCTAAAAGATAGTGGTAGAATGAGAGACGAAGAAACACTCCGTAAAGAGATCAATCAATCCATTACTGAACATATCGGTTCTATCGCCAAACTCAACAAAATACAATTTAGCGATGGTTTACCTAAAACGAGAAGTGGAAAGATTATGCGACGCATCCTAAGAAAGATAGCACATAAAGAATCTGACAATCTAGGTGATCTCAGTACGCTGTTGAATCCTGAAGTCGTGCAAAGTGTAATTGATAATGCATTTTAGAGAATTAAATAGTTAATATTTAAATATGAATAGAAGATATATATTTAAAGAATTTGATTTTAGAAAAAACTCAAAAAGTAATTAAATCGCGCAGCAAATAAAGACCTAAAATAGCTTATGACCTTTTCCCTTTACCCAATGGCTTATGACTTCAAAACTTTAACGACTATTATTTCTCCTTTACCAAATAATTCTGATCCAACTTCACTCCAATCTCATGCATACTCTCTTGCAGATAAGTCAATATTCTCTTCCTCTTATTGTGTGGCCAATAACGGAGATAATCATATAACTTAATTCTTGGCGAAGTTGCCAAGCTCTGTAACAAATGATTATCCAAAAGTTCTTGAGTCATCTTGTCTATCTCGGTGATATTTGATCCTCTACATATATCGCAGGTATCGCAATTATCTATTTTGTTTTCGCCGAAGTATTCTAATATAAATTGCTGACGACACCAATCTTGAGAAAGGTAATCTATCACAGCGCTGAGTCGTTTACTGCTTCGCTTTTTAAGTTGGTTATATAGTTTGACATTGATAGTAAAAGAATCTATCTGTGGTCTAGATTGTAGAAACGTGATCAGTGGAATTGTCTTCCTTGGCTCATATTTAATTATCTGTTCTTTGTGCAAATGCTGTAGATAACTGATCACTTTTGCTTTAGTCAGTTTCAAATTTTTAGCTACAACTTGCTCGTCTATCTTGACAAATTCTATGAATAGACCTTCGTATCTACGGAGTAGAAATCTCAATATTCGGCTCTTCTCATCTTCCTTACTCACGAGGTCTGAGAAATCTCTTTTAGATGTAGATACATACATCTGACTCGGTCGATAGAATCCATCAGACATTGTAATCCATCCATCAGTCACGATGGCGTCTATAGCATTGAGTGACCCAAGAATCGGTAATTTAGCAGTCTCACAAAATTCTATCAAATCAAAATCAAAACTCTCCTCTAATCCTGATCCTATTGCAATTTTGAGGTATACACAAATTTTATGATATACATTTTTGATAAAATTAATCGACGGATAATTCTCTTGAAATTGATTGACTGCTTTAGAGATATCTTGATTACTAATAATGGTAATAGCAAAAGCTTGTTCTCCATCTCGACCAGCTCTACCCGCCTCTTGGTAATACTCCTCTATGCTTGGTGGCACATCGGTATGTATCACAAATCTCACGTCTGACTTGTCGATGCCCATTCCAAATGCATTAGTGGATACAATGACTCTTGTCTTTCCAGACTTCCAATCTTCTTGAATTTTAGTTCGGCTATTAGTTCCTAGGCCTGCATGGTAGTATTCTGTCTGAAAGTTATACTTGTTGAGATGATCAGATATCTCTTTTGTCATTTTGCGATTACGCACATATATGATGCCTGAACCTTTCATTCGTTTCATAATAGACAACAACTCGTTACGTTTATTATCAGTCTTGATCACTACAAAAGAGATATTATCGCGAGAGAAGCTTTTCTGAAATATATTAACCTTCTTCATCTCAAGCGACTCTACGATGTCATCTACTACTGATTTAGTCGCGGTTGCGGTGAGGGCTATCACAGGGACGCCTTTGAATCGTTCTCGCAATTCACCTATTTCCATATAAGCAGGTCTAAAATCATGGCCCCATTGAGAGATGCAATGCGCCTCATCTACCGCTATCATACTAAGATTGGCATTCTGTATTCTAGCAGTAAAAAAATCAGATTTTAATCTTTCCGGTGATACGTAAAGCAACTTCGCTGGACCATAGATAAAGTTATCATAGGCCGTTTCTAGTTCTCGCAATCTTAATCCAGAGTGTAATGCTATTGCTGTAATTCCTTTCTCTTTAAGCGCACTGATCTGATCATGCATCAATGCTATCAGCGGCGAGATCACTATCGTCTTTCCCTCTAGAGCCAATGCTGGTAATTGATAACAGAGTGATTTTCCACCTCCAGTAGGGAGCAGGGCTACGGTATCTTTGCCATCCATAACTGACTTTATGATCTCTTCCTGCTGTGGCCGAAAGGTGTCGTAACCCCAGTATTGCTTTAGTAAAGAATGAACGTCAGTCATAGATATAGTGATATTTCTTTTCTGAGAGTGAAGGTAGGTAATGTAGATAGAAATAGAATATGGTATTAAAAGTAATTGAAAAGTTGATATGGTTGAATAATTACCTTAATTAACTATTATCTACCTATCTTCAATTATCAAATCTTACTGTTTCTATGAAAATCGCCATTATTGCATCTACCTCATTTGAAATCGATCCTTTATTACAGCATCTCGATGCTGAAGGTCACAAGGCTTCTTTCTTTCATTATGAGTACAAAGGACACGAAATCTATCCCTTAGTTACTGGTATTGGAGCTATTAAGACTGCATTTGCATTAGCAAGATTCAATGAGATTACGACTCTTGACCTTGCTATCAATGCGGGAGTCGCAGGAAGTTACAACAGAGACTTGCCATTGGGTACCGTCGTTCATGTGACCAGCGATAGATTTGCTGACTTAGGTGTAGAAGAAGCTGATGGATCATTCACAGATGTTTACGATCTAGAGCTCGAAGCCAAAAACAAATATCCGTATACTGATGGTGCACTGATCAACAATGGTCTCAAATATAGTTTTGATATCAAAAAAGTAAAAGCACTTACTGTTAACAAAGTAAATGGCACCCAAACAAGTATTGACCTCATCCAATCAAAATACAAAGCAGATATAGAAACTATGGAAGGTGCAGGATTTCATTTTGCTTGTATGAATATGGATATCCAACATGTTCAACTCCGAGCTTTATCCAACTATGTAGAACCGCGAAACAGAGCTGGCTGGCAAGTCGAATTAGCTATCGATAAATTGAATCAAACAATTGTAGAACTTCTTAATAATATTGAAAAACCAGCCGAGCGAAATAAGGCTTTAGATTGGTTGTAAGATTCATTAATTAATAGCCTCTGATTACCTGAACATATTTTCTTAATACATCATGCCCTTAGTAAGCAAACTAAAATACGTGGTATATTAGAATTTCCTTTTAGAATTTAATTTCAATAATCACTCTCTCTCCCTATAAGCCTTAATATACTTAATCATATGACTGTAGTTGGCTAGTCCATCTTTTACACCATGAGACTTTAGATAACTATCATACATTTTATCTCTAACTGCTGGCATGATATCTGGATAGCGATCCATGTATTCTATTATTTCATTGAGGTCTACCTTTAGGGCAAGAGGCAATAGGATCATATATTGTCGATATAATTCTTTATCAAGCTTTCTTAGATCAGACATTAGGTATCGCCAATATGCTCTGATCGCACTGTAGCGAATCACATCATTATCAGATTGCACACAGGCTAGGTAACCTATAAAATTGCAAGTCCCTTCATCACCGTATCCATATCCATGAGTCATCTCATGTGCCATCGTAAAAGGCCATAGAATCGGATGTAATCCTCCATCAATATGACCTTCGAATACATAAGGTACATAGACGCCTGCGGTCGAAAATCTTAGTAAGACACCCTTAAGAGCTAACTTCCTTACACGTACTCTACCAGTAGTAGGTATGTCCCAACTTTCTAATAATCCTTCTAGGTTACCACGAATTTGGGATTCCAAATCTTCAGGAATAAAGACTTCACTAATTGCATTTAAGCTATCAGTAGAAACAATCATTCTAGTCGAGATAAGTTCTTTCGTTACACGATCTATTTCATTCATGAGATATACACTATCGATAACTTGCTCTTGCATATCTAAATCTGCGTAGATATTAGATCTATTATAGTTATATCCCCAAAGTAAATAGAAGAAAAATACTGAACCACCAAAGAATGCTAACAAACCCAAGAGGCCTTCTCCCAATCCAGATAACCAATGTCCATCTTTGGCATTTTTAATCACATTAGTAAATATCCTAGCGGTATAAATTACAAATACAACCAGCGTTATATACACCACAGGTATTGGCAAAAAACCGAGAGTATGATCATATATCCAACGAAAACCTTGAAAAACACCTCGGAAATAAAACATATCTACCCAATCCGGTGCTGTAGCCATTATACGATCTACACCAAACGATAAGACACCTAGAATGATCCAGAAGTACTTGTACTTATGTTTTGAAGATATTATCGAAGACATATATAATTAGTTGCGTACTAAGTTATCTATGGTGTTGAACATGATTTAAACTAAATGTAAAACTTAAATCTTCACTATTCTATTATGAAAGACCTTAATTATCCAACAGGTACATTTGATAACCAAGATCCATAATGGAATCTATCTGCCGCTGATAACATAGCTTACATCGCTAAGTATCCACAGCTACTTTGGGCAACTACAGCTAATTTGACGGATCAAATAAAAACTACTTATCGTCCTAGAGGATGGACAGTCACCAAACTTATCCATCATATATAAGATTTAAGCTTTCACTGACAGAGACAGAGCCTACTATCAAGTCTTATGAAGAGGCCAAATGGGCCAAACTGCCTGACTATAAACTTAAGATGATCCCTGTCTCGATTAGCCTAATCACAAGCCTTGCATACCAAATGGAGTAATCTCATGGATGCTTAGAGAATAGAGGACTAGAACAGACTATATCGTCACACTGTGAATTTAAGTTATGTAAATTTAGCAACTTCACGTATGATGTATTATGAGCAATCTGAACATCTTTTGGCTCATATTGCTAAACTCGTCAAGCGAGAAAGTTAGTAGATTGTCATTTAAATCATCAATATCACACATTGACAACATATACATTCAACCATTTAGCAGATAGATAAGTTTAGTATTATCTTACGTCTCAATTTAAAAAAACTTTCATATGAGTAAGGGATATTTTCAGCCAGAAGATTTAAAGAAATTCAAAGATATTACAGACTTTCAAGAAGTGATGGGTAAAAAATTTTTTGACTACTACTCATCCGTATTTGAAGAAGGTGCATTGACCAGAAGAGAAAAATGCTTAATCGCTTTGGCTATAGCCCACTCAGAATCTTGTCCATATTGTATGGACTCCTATACCAATGCTTGTTTAAGCAATGGTGCTGACGAAGAACAGATGATGGAGGCTGTACACGTAGCAGCCGCAATCAAAAGTGGGGCCACATTAGTAAATAGTGTAATGATGATGAATCAAGTGAAGGGGAAATTAATGTAAACAAATCGATTCTAATGATCGTCAATAACGTTAGCTTATAAATAGCTTGAATAAAAAACATTCACAATAGAATAACCAAAAGCATATTCAATAATATATGTAGAAATATATATAATGGGTGTAAAGCAAAAAACTAAATCACTAGACAAGACCAATAACCCAATGGCTGATACTTTTTTTCAGCTGCAGGTATTGAATGGCAAAGAGTTGACTGATAGTAAGTTCACTCCGTTTGGCAAAATGATTGGAGACGTAATTACTCCGAGCCCTGTTGAGGTTTTTCAGATCAATATTGGAAAGCTTTGTAATCAGACTTGTGGACACTGTCATGTAGATGCGGGACCAGATAAAAAAGAAGAGAATATGGACAAGGCAACTTTAGTGAAATGTCTTGATATAATCCGTACATTTAAAATACCTACTGTAGATATTACAGGTGGAGCACCAGAAATGAATGCGCATTTTAGATGGTTTGTAGAGGAGTGCACTAAAATCGGTGTTCAAGTAATCGACAGATGTAATCTTACGATCATTAGAGCCAATAAGAAGTATCATGACCTACCACAATTTTTAGCAACGAATAAAGTACATATAGTATCATCGCTACCTTACTTCAGTAAGACTCGTACAGATAGTCAACGTGGAGATGGAGTTTTCGAAGATAGTATCCAAGCTCTCAAAGAGCTAAATGCTGTAGGATATGGTATGGAAGGATCAGGACTTCAATTGGATTTAGTTTATAATCCATCGGGTGCATATCTTCCTGGAGATCAACATACATTGGAGGCAGAATTTAAACGTCAGCTCAATCGTAAGTTTAATATCCAATTCAATAATCTATTTGTAATCACTAATCTTCCTGTGGCTAGATTCCTAGATTACCTGATAGAATCTGGCAACTATGAGCAGTATATGACTGAACTTGTAGAAGCCTTTAATCCTGCGACAGTGCAAGGCCTTATGTGTCGCAATACACTGTCTATCAGTTGGGATGGCTATATATATGATTGTGATTTCAATCAGATGCTAGACCTTAAAGTGGAGGCGAATAGTCTACATATTGACAATTTTGACATGAAAGCTTTGATGGACCGTAAAGTGGTAACTAATCAGCATTGTTATGGATGCACTGCAGGTGCAGGTAGTAGCTGTGGTGGAGAGGTGGCGTAAGGGTAAATAAAAATTACAATTAAAAAAATTTTAAACGCTAGTAGGCCTCAATAATACTTTGATTAAAAAAAGGAAATCCACTCAGTGAATTTCCCTTTTTTATTCTCTATCGAAATAGAAATTACTTCTTTATTACTTTTCTATAAAAGCCGGATCGTTTTCTGGTTTGACATATTCATCTTTATTCTTTCCACCAAATACAGATACTTTGACATATCTACTTGGATTCAATCTAAGGTCTTGTAACAGTAATGACAAATTCTTACTTGTCAATTCAAGATTATTATAAAGCGCTTTATCGTTTAGTAACTTAGACAATGTACCATTTCCACTATTCATCTTTGTGATCACTTCGTGGAGTTGCTTCACAGATAAATCTGCAGACTCCGCTGTCGTTGTAAGACTAGCCATTACGTCGTTAGCTCCATCTACTGCAATACTCATATTAGCTACTGTAGCCCCAAGATTAGCATTTTTCAAATCGGTAGAAACCGTATTAAGATTAGATAAGATGCTATTGACCTGTATATTATTCTTAGCAAGATTAGCAGTTACTGATTCCATATTGGCCATGGTCTTCTCTAGATTTGTGGAAGATCTTCTTACCAATCGATCCATAGAGGCAGTAAGCCTAGCCATATTCTCCATAGTAACTTGTAAGTTATTGATGGTTTTATTAATAGGATTATTAAGGTTTCCTTCTTCTCTAGCGTTGAGCGACTTTGTTACTCCGTCTGTGAT
>Ga0228627_1000730_pt1 | contig 19178 bp, 16 predicted proteins | sample 33DmetaG_FD_190483 | JGI IMG/M metagenome (GOLD analysis project Ga0228627, IMG submission 190483) | Seawater microbial communities from Monterey Bay, California, United States - 33D | ecosystem: Environmental > Aquatic > Marine > Coastal | place: USA: California | collected 2016-09-28 | reverse complement strand
AACTGGATTAGCTAGACTAATGGGGTTTAAGTTGTTTCAAAACTTTAATTCTCCTTACAAGGCAATAAATGTTGCTGATTTTTGGAGAAGATGGCACCGTTCTTTGGGAGCATGGTTGAAAAATTACTTGTACATTCCTTTAGGAGGAAATAAAACAGGAGGATGGGGAACTTATATTAGTACCTTAATTATCTTTTTATTTCTAATATTCATCACCCGTTGGTATGGCTTAATTTACATTTATATAGGTATTTTATCTTTCTTTGGTTTAGCAATTTTGATTTTTCCTAATTTTAAACGATACGTTCACAGGGATTTAAATTTACTAATCACTCTAGTAGTAGGAGGTTTGTGGCATGGACCAACGACTAGTTTTGTGATTTGGGGGGCGATGAATGGAATAGCTTTAATCGTTTATAACCACTGGAAAAAAATCAGTCCATACGAAAGTAGCACAAAATGGATTGCACGATTTTGGAAAGTGTTTATTACTTTCAATTTTATTACGTTTACCAGGATTTGGTTTATTTTACAAAAAGAAAATGGACCAACTAAATTCTTGGATCATGTTTGGAATAATTTTGGCTTAGATTCGGCTACTTTTATGAAGGTGTTTGAAACCTTTAATGTTGTTTTTATAATTACAACTATTGGATTTGTGTTACATTGGTTGCCAAATAGCTGGAAAGATTCTGTTATCTTTAAGTTTGCTAAAATGAATATAATTATTCAAACTTTTGCGGTGGCGTTTATTGTGTTGATGATTTATCAAGCGGTATCAGGTGAGTCAAGAGGGTTTGTTTATTTTTCTTTTTAAAGCGTTTATTTATGAAAATAAAACAAATACTAAATCTTCCGGTAGTTATTTTAGTGAAGTTGTACCAATATATTATTAGTCCAATTTTTCCAGCGAGTTGTAGGTATACGCCAACTTGCTCAAATTACATGTTAGATGCTTTAAAAGAATGGGGTGTTCTAAAAGGAACTTTTCTCGGATTAAAAAGAATACTTTCTTGTCATCCTTGGGGAGGTCATGGTCATGATCCAGTGCCTACAAAGAAAAAATCAAACTAGTTATTTTGATTAAATTATTTTAAAATCATTTACTTCTCTTAATTCTATTCTATATCTTTACAACCTGATTTTGATTTCTATTTTGTTCACTTTGTGTATGTTCTGCGGTTTCATACTGCTATAAATATCTAAGTTGCGAATTTTAAAGAAACTGAACATCGATTTATTGACTTAATTGAATACAAAATATTAGTACCTTATATATGGAGAAAATTCAAATGGTAGATTTGGTTGCTCAATACCAAACAATGAAAACAGAAATTGACGCTGCTATAGCAAATGTTATTTCTAGCGCCCAATTTATTAATGGTCCAGAAGTTAAATCCTTCAAAGGAGAATTAGAGGAATATTTAGGGGTAAAACATGTTATACCATGTGCTAACGGTACGGATGCTTTACAGATTGCATTAATGGGATTAGGTCTAAAGCCTGGCGATGAAGTAATTACTCCTTCTTATACCTATATAGCTACAACTGAAGTTATAGCTCTTTTAGGTTTGAAACCAGTTTTTGTAGATGTTGACCCGGAGACATTTTGTATAGATATTTCTAAGATAGAAGCTGCAATTACTGAAAAGACTAAAGCAATTGTTCCAGTTCATTTATATGGACAAGCAGCACCGATGCATGAAATTATGGAGATTGCTAATAAACATAATTTATTTGTAATCGAAGATAATGCGCAAGCAATAGGTTGTGATTATACCTTCCCTAATGGAGAAGTAAAAAAGACAGGTAGTATCGGCGCAATTGGTTGTACTTCTTTTTTTCCGTCTAAAAATTTAGGGTGTTTTGGAGATGGGGGAGCGATCTTCACAAACGATGATGAATTAGCTGTTAAATTAAAAATGATTTCAAATCATGGACAAAGTAAACAGTATCACCATGATGTTGTAGGATGTAATTCTCGATTAGATAATCTTCAAGCAGCAATTTTGAGGATTAAATTAAGAAACTTAGATAGATTTAATTCTTCTAGAAGAGAAGTTGCAAATCATTACGATCAATTTTTTAGTCAATTTCCAGAAATAAAAACACCGAAAAGAGCAGAAAGTTCAACACATGTATTCCATCAATATACTCTTCAGTTAGAAGGATTAGATAGAGATGAAATGAGAGCATTTTTAGCAGATAGAGGTGTGCCTGCAATGATATATTATCCAATCCCAGCTCACAAGCAGAAAATGTTTGAAGCGTTCGGGAGTGCAGATACAGTTTTACCTATTACAGACTGGTTAACAGAAAGAGTTATCTCGTTACCAATTCATTCTGAAATGTCGAAAGAACATTTAGACACGATTTGTAATGCAGTTGCTGAATTTGTTAAGGTTAATTCAAAAGTTACACAAGATTAAATAATGGAAAATAAGAAAAGAGTATTAATTACAGGTGCAGCAGGGTTTTTAGGGTCTCATCTTTGTGATCGTTTTATTAAGGAAGGTTACCATGTTATCGGGATGGATAATTTGATAACAGGAAGACTTAAAAATATTGAACATTTATTTCCATTAGAGAGTTTTGAATTTTATAATCACGATGTTTCTAAGTTTATTCATGTTGCAGGTGATCTAGATTATATTTTACATTTTGCTTCTCCTGCAAGTCCTATTGATTATTTAAAAATTCCAATCCAAACGTTAAAAGTTGGCTCTTTAGGAATTCATAACTGCTTAGGATTAGCAAAAGCGAAAGGAGCGAGAGTATTAATTGCTTCTACTTCTGAAGTTTATGGAGATCCTTCTGTTCATCCACAGCCGGAAGAATATTGGGGGAATGTTAACCCAGTAGGACCAAGGGGGGTATATGATGAAGCGAAGCGTTTTCAAGAAGCCATAACAATGGCTTACCATACTTTTCATGGAGTAGAAACAAGAATAGTTCGTATTTTTAATACTTACGGACCAAAAATGCGATTAAATGATGGACGTGTTTTACCTGCTTTTATTGGTCAAGCCTTAAGAGGGGAAGACATTACTATTTTTGGAGATGGATCTCAAACAAGAGCGTTTTGTTATGTAGATGATTTAGTAGAAGGAATTTACAGGTTATTGCATAGTGATTATTCGTCGCCAGTAAATATTGGTAATCCGGATGAAATTTCGATAAAAGATTTTGCAGAGGAGATTATTAAATTAACAGGAACTGATCAAAAAGTTGTTTTTAAAGATTTACCTGTTGATGATCCAAAACAACGCCAACCAGATATCACAAAGGCTAAAGAACTTTTAGACTGGTCTCCTAAAGTTGGAAGAGCGGAAGGTTTAAGAGTTACTTACGATTATTTTAAAAGTCTATCTCAGGAAGAGTTGAACAAGAAAGAACATAATAATTTTGATAAATACATTATAAAATAATGGGATATTTTGCACACGAATCAGCTTTTGTAGATGAAGGCTGTCAAATTGGAGAAGGAGTTAAAATTTGGCATTTTTCTCATGTTATGCCAAATTGTGAATTAGGCGATGGGTGTAATATTGGACAAAACGTTGTTATTTCTCCAGACGTCAAGTTAGGAAAGAATGTTAAAATTCAAAATAATGTTTCTATTTACACAGGAGTTATCTGTGAAGATGATGTTTTTCTTGGACCTTCAATGGTTTTCACAAATGTAATAAATCCAAGAAGTGCAGTAAATAGAAAAAATGAATATGCTAAAACGATTGTTAAAAAAGGGGCTAGTATTGGTGCTAATGCTACAATCGTTTGTGGTCATGATATCGGGGAATTTGCTTTTATCGGTGCTGGTGCGGTTGTAACTAAAACGGTTCCAGCTTATGCTTTAGTAGTTGGTAATCCAGCTAGACAAATAGGTTGGATGAGTGAATTTGGTCAGCGATTAGAGTTTGATGCTAATGGAATAGCTTTATGCGAAGAAAGTAACGAGCGTTATAAGTTAGAAAATCAAAAAGTAACAAAATTATAATTAGGAATTAGGATTATCTTAATTCTTTATAAGGTTAATTATGGAGTTTGTAAAAAATATTTTAGTAACAGGTGGTGCTGGGTTTATTGGTTCACATGTTGTTCGTAGGTTAGTTAATAAGTATCCAAATTATAGGATTATCAACTTTGATAAGTTAACTTATGCAGGAAATCTGGCTAACTTAGTCGATGTGGAAAATAAAGAGAACTATGTTTTTGTGAAAGGAGATATTTGTTCAATAGCTGATGTTAAAGATGTTTTTGAAACGTATAAAATATCAGATGTAATACATTTAGCAGCTGAATCTCATGTAGATCGTTCTATTGAAGGACCAATGGATTTTGTGATGACAAATGTTGTGGGTACGGTCAATTTATTACAAGCTTCTAAAGATAACTGGAAAGGTGAAGGGAATGTTTTTCACCACGTTTCTACAGATGAGGTTTTCGGAAGTTTAGGTGAAGAAGGATTGTTTGAAGAAACTACTTCATACGACCCAAGAAGTCCTTATTCTGCTTCTAAAGCGAGTTCAGATCATTTTGTTAGAGCTTTTTACCATACTTATGGTTTACCTGTAAAGATGTCGAATTGTTCTAATAACTATGGAAGTCATCATTTTCCTGAAAAATTAATTCCTTTAGTTATTCATAATATCGTAAATAAAAAAAGTTTGCCAGTTTATGGAAAAGGTGAAAATATTAGAGATTGGCTTTGGGTAGAAGATCATGCTTCTGCAATTGATACTATTTTCCATAAAGGGGAACTAGGGGAATCTTACAATGTTGGCGGTCTTAATGAATGGAAAAACATTGACCTTGTAAAGTATCTTTGTCAAATATTAGATAATAAGCTGGGTAGAGAAGAAGGTGAGAATGAAAAGTTAATCACTTTTGTAAAAGATCGAGCTGGTCATGATGCAAGATATGCAATTGATGCTTCTAAACTAGAAAATGAACTAGGTTGGACGCCATCAATAAAATTCGAAGAGGGGCTTGAAAAAACGGTTGATTGGTACTTAAACAATGAAGACTGGGTTCAAAAAGTAACTTCAGGAGATTATCAAGAGTATTACGATAAAATGTACAAATAACGATACTAAAATTATGGGTTTATTTTCTAATTTGTTTTCAAAAAAAGAAAAATTAGGTCCAGCTGATTTATCAATCTTAAAAGTGGATATGCATAGCCACTTAATTCCGGGTATTGATGATGGATCTAAATCTTTAGACGATACAATTGCTATGTTAGCAAAGTTTAAAGACTTAGGTTATTCGAAAGTAATTACCACTCCTCATATAATGAGTGATTTTTATAAGAATACTCCAGAAACTATACTTGGTGGATTAGAAGAGGTGAAAACAGAAGTTAGTAGAATTAATTTAGGAATTGAAATAGAAGCAGCAGCTGAGTATTTTTACGATGAAACATTAGTAGCACGGTTACCTAAAAATGATTTTTTAACTTTTGGAGAAAAAAATGTTTTAATTGAGTTTTCATTTTCATCCGAACCAAGAGGATACAATGAATTCTTTTTTGATATGCTAATGAAGGATTACAAACCTGTAGTTGCTCATTTTGAAAGGTATTCTTTCTTACATGGTTCTGTTGAAAAAGCAGAGGATTTGAGAAATAAAGGAGTTTTAATACAAATGAACTTAAACTCTCTCTCTGGACATTACGGGCCTTCGGTAAAAAAACAAGCTGAGTTATTAGTCGATTCAGGACAAATTGATTTCATTGCTTCAGATTGTCATAGAATTGATCATTTAAACCAAATTGAAAACTTACTTACTTCTGAGTATTTACATAAAGTTTTAGAACTTCCTCTTAAAAATAAATTCCTTTAAAAGAAGCAGAATTATTGTTTAACATTAAAGTAGGAAAAGGGACTTTTAAGTAGTTGAACTGTTGTACTATTCTCTTCAACCACTCCCTTTTAATAGGTAATTGGCTAAAGTCGATATCCAAAGAGAGGAAGAATTGCCTGCTTGAAAAGTATTCTTGATTATTTATTGGATCAAAATAATATTCTTTGTTCCCAACGAGTTTTTCATCTACGCTATACCCGATTGATAGGCATGCCCACTTGGGTACTCTTTTAAAAAGTAAATTAGGCGAAAAACTTAACCAATAGGTTTGACCGTTATAATCTTTTAAAAATCGTTCACTAAAATTAGATCCCAATACTTCTGGTCTAACAGCAGCATATTTAGTGTTGTGGTAAGAGAATTTTAAAAGGAATTTATTTTCATTCCATTTTAATTGTTGAAGTAAGAATCCGACTGAACCAATAGTATTTGCTGCCATGTCGCTCCAAGAGAATCCCCATCCTTCACTATATCCATCCATTATTTCGATGGTGGTTTGTAATCCAAGTCCTAATGAACTTCCTATAAGTGCAGCTTTTGTATTGTTTATTCCAGTTCTTTTATAAGTGTTATAAAACAAATGACTTAATTTATTTGCGGTATAAACATGACCAAGTTTATCCATTTGCAGCCAATTTTTTGAATCATTAAAAACATGTAGTTTACTAGAGGGATAATTTTTATACCAAACTTGATACAAACCAGTAAAACTTACAATCGATCCTCCACCAATTATTAAGGAGGTGTTTCTTATTCTTTTTATTGTATCGTTTTTTTGGCTTAAAACCAATAATGAAGAAGAGAGAAAAGATAAAAGAAGAAATACTTTAAGCGTTTTCAAATAATGAGTTTTGTAATTGAATAGCTAAGTTAAGGATTAATTGTTTTTTTATTGAAAAATATAAATAAAGACAGTTCAAGGAACGTGAAAAGAACAATCATTTTAAAACTTTACAATATAAAGTATTAAATTTACGTTGATTATTGCTATATTAAGTTAGAGACACATAACTTAAAAATAAAATTATGAATATTAATAGAAAAGATTGGGCTGAGATAAAAACAAACGATAGCTGGGCAATATTTAAAATAATGTCTGAGTTTGTTGAAGGATATGAAAGAATGTCTAAGATAGGACCATGTGTTTCTATTTTTGGATCTGCTAGAACTAAACCTGATAATAAGTACTATCAGAGTGCTGTTGATATTGCGGATAAATTAGCTAAATTAGGTTATGGTGTCATTACAGGCGGTGGTCCAGGTATTATGGAGGCTGGGAATAAAGGAGCTTTTGATGCTGGAGGAAAGTCAGTTGGTTTGAATATTGATTTACCTTTTGAGCAAAACCATAATCCATATATTGATGCGGCTCATAATTTAGAGTTTGATTACTTTTTTGTTAGAAAAGTTATTTTTGTGAAATATTCACAAGCATTTGTTATCATGCCAGGTGGTTTAGGTACTTTGGATGAAATGTTTGAAGCATTAACTTTAATACAAACGAAAAAAATTAATAAACGTCCTGTAGTTCTTTTTGGAAAGTCATATTGGACAGGTTTGATAAAATGGATTAAGGAAGTGATGTTAGAGGAAGAAAGTAATATTTCACCGCAAGATTTAGATTTATTTATTATTGCGGATTCAACAGATGAAGCGGTTAAATATATTGATGACTTCTATAAATCTCATGAATTAACACCAAATTTCTAAATAGATCAATGAGTTTAATAAAGCATTTTTTTCAATTTATTTTTTCTAAAAAGTTCGTTAGGCATATCGGACTGATTGTTCTATCTTACCTCTTAGTAATTGTTTTTGTAATTAATTATTTAGATGATTTTACGAATCACGGTCAAAAGGTAGAAGTTCCAAATTTAGTTGGTAAAAATATTGCAACGATAAAATCAACATTAGAAGAATTAAATTTATCTTATGAAGTAGTCGAGGTTAAATACAATCCTAAAAAAGTAAAAGGAACAATTTTAGACCAAGATCCTCAAGCAACGGAGATATCTTCTGTTTCTGTAAAAGAAGGAAGGGTAATCCGTTTGAAGATTTCAAAAGCTACAGATTTAGTCGAAATGCCTGATTTGATTAGTAAGTCTGAAAGGTTTGCGATACAGATGTTGAAGAATAGAGGTTTGAAGTATGAGGTGGAATACAAAATGTCATCGGAGTCTAATGGAGCAGTTTTAGATCAAAAATTTAATAATCGCTCTATAAGAAGTACTGGAAAACTTCCTGTTGGTTCTGTTGTTACACTTATTGTTGGAAGAAATGATGGAGGTGATCCAGTTCAAATTCCTAATTTATATGGGTTGACTTTAAACGAAGCAAAACAATTACTTAGTTCTAATGTAGGATTAAATTTCTTTTCTGTTTGTCCAGAATGCCTTACAAAAGAAGATTCTTTAAAGGCTCGAATAGAATCTCAAGTTCCTTCATTTGTTGAAGAAACATTATCGCCATTTGGAACAACAGTTACTGTTTATGCAAATCCAAATTTTGTTGAAATAATTGAAGATACTACTGATTTGATTGAATAATTTTGATGCAAACGAAAAATATATTTGTAATAGTTTTATTTTATTTTACTTTCCTTTCCTGTTTTTCTCAGGAGGAGTTAGGTTCAATTTCAGTCAATTTAAATCTAAGGGATAAATCAAGTTTAAAAGAACGTTTAAACTTAGAAAAAAGTTTAGAAAATTCTTTTGATAGTACGATTATTTATCGAATGGATACCTTATCTCTTCCATTTTTTGACGATTTCACAACTAATAAATACCAAGTACAAAACGCTAGCATTAGCGATATAGATATTATCTCAGATAAAAAACATCGGCTTCTTGATTTTGTAACGAAATTACCTTTAGGTGCGAATGCAAATTTTTCATCTTTCGAAACGTATAAAAGAACATATACTTCAGACACTACTTTCACAGATGAAGCTTTTGTTTCTGATTTAATAACAATAGGAGATTTATCCGTTTATCCTGTTGTGTATAATGATGTAGATGCATACCCACCATATTATATTTATGATTCATTGCATGTTATTGGGGATGTATCGGATACGATTTGGATCGTTACACCGGATTTGGTTCAAGATTCTGCTACTCAGTTTGTCAAAAACACGAACGATTCTACTTTACTTTGGGTAGATAAACACGCTTATCATAATTATGATTTTGCTATTAGTCCTTGGTCTTTAGGAGTTATGACTTTAGATGGTCTTGATGAGTTTGGTGTTCCCTATTCGGAAAATTCTAATGAGTCAGGGGTTGCAGATTATTTAACTTCAAAACCAATTGATTTAACGCCTTATACCGCTGCAGACTCTTTATATTTTAGTTTTCTTTATCAGTCAGGAGGTTTTGGAGAGGTGCCAGATGAAATGGACTCTTTAATTGTAGAATTTTATGATTTAGAAAACGATAAATGGAATAATGTTTGGTCCACTAATGGAGTAAATGATACTATCTTTAGGTATACACACTTACCCGTTAAAAATGCAAGTTATTTTACAGAAGCATTTCAATTCCGTTTTAAGAATTACGGGCATTTATCTGGAAGTTTTGATCAATTTCATATTGATTACGTTTCACTAAAGGATAGTTCACAATTTCAAGATACTTTATTAATTGATTTTGCATGGGTTTATCCGATTAAAACCATTTTAAAAGATTATACTTCTGTGCCTTGGGACCATTACAAGAATAATAGTAATGGAAAGATTGGCGATAAGGTTAATTTTAATGTTAGAAATGGAAGTAACATTCAAGAAAATAATCAATTACCGTCAACGGTATCCGTATTTTACAACGATATACTAGAATCATCTAGTTCTGTGACAGGTTTTTCTATATGTAATAGCTGTCAGAATTATGCGCCCAGAACAGTATATTCGAGCTATCATGACTTTTCAAATTCATTGAGTATTGATAATTCTAAAACAGGAATAAAGCAGACTTTTGATGTAGTTGGAACAATTGATGTGCAGTTTTCAAAGAATAATAGGATTAACGATACAACTAAATTTTCTCAAGTTTTTGAGAATTATTACAGTTATGATGATGGAACTGCTGAAGCGGCTTATGGGACTACAGGGAATCAATCATCATTAGCAGTTAGATTTGAAGCTTATGAAAAAGATTCTCTTCTAGGAATTATGACTTCTTTTGTGAAGTCAGCAGTTGACGTTTCCAATAATTTATTCTTACTAACTGTTTGGTCGGATAATAATGGTATTCCTGGCTCTATCATTTATCAGGATGATATTTTCTTTCCTAGAACACCTCAATACGTTGATTCCAACAATGGTTTTTACACATACTTTTTTAAAGACGACATTAAATTACCCGTTGACGAAGTTTTTTATATTGGCTGGAAACAATTTGGTTCAGAAAGATTAAATATTGGTTTTGATAGGAACATTGTTAAAAATGAAAAAACTTTTTATTCTTTAAATGAAGGGAACACTTGGATTCAGTCATCAATAGAAGGAATACCGCTTATGCGACCAGTTTTTTCAACCGGGATGAATGCTGAATTGGGTATTGAAGAAGTTCAACTAGGAATAGAAAACATCTATTTAGCTCCTAATCCTTCTAATGATGGAATCTTTAATTTAAAAGGTGATGTTTTTAATATTGAAAAAATAGAAGTATATAATTTACAAGGAAAACGCATCCATATATCTAGAGAAAATAAACTAGATTTGTCTTTCTTTGAAAGTGGAGTTTATATTTTTAAAATTCAGACAGACAAAAACGTATTAACTATAAAGGGAATTAAAAAATAATGCAAGAAAATATAGAAGAAGAGAGTGAAGGGAATGGTGAAGATGAGTTGTTTGAGCATTATAATTTTATAGTTGATCCAGGGCAAGAAGTTTTAAGGATAGATAAATTTCTTTTAGATCGTTTACCGAATACTTCTCGAAATAAGATACAATTTGCGGCTAAAAATGGAAACGTTTTAGTAAATAAATCGGCGGTTAAACCAAATTACAGAGTTAAACCGAAAGATGAAGTTTCAATAGTGATGCCTTACCCTGTTAGAGAAATCGAGTTAATAGCCGAAGATATTCCTATTGATATTACTTATGAGGATGAATACTTAGCAGTGGTAAATAAGCCTTCAAATATGGTTGTTCACCCTGGTTATGGAAATTATTCCGGTACATTAGTAAATGCAATGGTTTATCATTTTGATAATTTACCTTATCGTACAGAAGATTATTTTGGGAGGCCAGGCTTAGTTCATCGTTTGGATAAAAATACAACTGGACTAATGGTAATTGCTAAAACAGAATTGGCTTTAACTAATTTAGCAAAACAGTTTGCGGATAGAACAACCGAAAGAAGGTACCATGCTTTAGTTTGGGGGGATGTTTTAGAAGATGGAACTGTAACAGGAAACATCGGAAGGTCTCTAAAAAATAGAAAGGTAATGTCTGTTTTTCCTGAAGCAGATTATGGTAAACACGCAGTTACACATTACAAAGTGATTGAAAGGTTTGGTTTGGTTACTTTAGTAGAGTGTAAATTAGAAACAGGGAGGACACATCAAATTAGGGCTCACATGAAGCATATCGGACACCCATTATTTAATGATAATGAATATGGTGGAGATAAAATTGTTCGTGGGACAATGCATTCAAAATATAAAAAGTTTATAGCTAATTGCTTTGATTTAATACCAGGGCAAGCCTTACATGCTAAAACACTTGGTTTTACTCATCCATATACCAATGAATTTATGCAGTTTGACTCTGAATTAGTGGATGGTTTTAATAAGATTTTAGATAAATGGAGAATCTATACTAGTGAAACTTAAATTGGGCTAAAAGCTTTGAAATGACAATATTATTTTGTTACTTCGTCAACGATTTTTATCAAAAAAATACTAGCAGCATGAAATTCAAACATATCTTATTATTACCTTTTTTATTTCTTACTTTTTTTGTTCAATCTCAACGTTATCTTCAAAAAGCGGAAATGGCTTACAAAAGTCAAAAATTTGCGGATGGAATTGAAATCTGTAAAGATACATATGACAAGATTGACAATAAAGGTATAAAGGCTAAGAAATACAAAGGTAGAATTGCTTTTTATGTAGCAGAATGTTATAGAGAAACTGGTGCTATCAAAGAAGCTAATGAATGGTATGATAAAACAATACTTTTACAATACTTTGAAGAACAACCTCGAGTTTATTTTTACAATGCGGAAGTGTTAAGAATGATGGGAGAGATTGAAAAAGCAATCAAGAATTATAATAAGTTTCTAGAAAAAGTGCCAAATGATAAAAGAGCTGAGTTAGGATTAAGTTCTTGTGAAAAGATTCAAGAATGGAAAAACTCTAACTCTAAATACATAGTGAAAAATGAAACTATGCTAAATCAAGAAGGCTATGATATGAATGCTGTTTTTGGAGATAAAAAAATGTCTAAGTTGTATTTTAGTTCTTCTCGAAAAGGAGTTACTGGAGATGGTCTTGATCCTAGGATTGGAGAAGCATACATGGATATTTGGGTTTCTGAGTTGGATAGAAATGGAAACTGGGGTGAGCCAATGGTTGTTCCAGGAGAAATTAATACGATGGACAATGAGGGAAGTATTTCTTTTGATGGTAGGTATAAAACGTTGTTCTTCACAAGGTGCCCAAATGTAAAAAAAGAAAGTCCTGCATGTCAAATATGGATGTCTAAAGCTAAAGGAAGAAGCGAATGGGATACTCCTGTTAGAGTTAATGTTGTCGAAGGGGATAGTGTAACTGTTGGTCAACCTTGCGCTTCAGCAAATGGAAGAGCTATTATTTTTGTTTCTGATTTACCAGGTGGATATGGTGGACGAGATTTATGGTTTTCAGAGTACAATAAAAGGGACGATAGTTGGAGTACTCCGGTAAACTTAGGTCCAGAGATAAATACTCCAGGTAATGAAATGTTTCCATCTTTCTCTCTAGAAGGTGACCTTTACTTTTCTTCAGATGGCCATCCAGGAATTGGAGGTTTAGATTTATTTATTGCTAAAAAAATAGAAGGAGAAGAGTTTAAGTTTGAGGATCCAGTAAATCTTGGAGTTCCTATGAATTCAGAGAATAATGATTACGCTTTAATTGAATATTCGGATAAAAAAGGATATTTTACTTCTGAAAGAAAAAACAAAAATGGCGGGAACGATTTTGATGCAGATATATATTCGTATGAACTTCCTCCAAGTTTATTTGACCTTAAAGTAATTGTTAGTGAAATAGGTCAAAAACAAATTAAAATTGCAGATGTTTCTGTTAAGGTAACAGGTTCTGATGGCTCTTCATGGGAAGGTTTTACAAATGATAGAGGGATGATTTTTTGGAGCCAAAAGCCAAATGGAGATAGGTATATAAATGAAAAAAGCTCTTATGAAATTACAATTTCTAAAGAAGGTTTTCAAGAAAGTAAAAAGATAGCAAAAGTTTCTACAGAAGGTTTAAAGGATAATCAAACTTTTGCAATTGAAATGGGGCTTTTACCGATCAATGTAAAGCCTATAAGATTGCCTGAGATTAGAAATGTTTTTGGAGAAGCTGAATTATTAGTTAATGAAGAAGTGAATTCAAAGGATTCATTAAACTTTGTTTATGATTTATTAATGGAATACCCAGGTATGGTTTTAGAATTGAGTTCTCATACAGATGCAAGAGGTAGTGAAAAAGCTAATCAAGATTTATCCGAAAAAAGAGCTCAAGAATGTGTAAGGTATTTAGTGGAGGAAAAAGGACTTAACCCTAAAAGATTAGTTCCAATAGGAAAAGGAGAGATGGAGCCTGCTACGTGGATTGATCCTGAAACAGGAGAGAAAATAACGCTAACAGAGTCTTTTATTAATGGTTTTAAATCAAAAAATAAAGATAAATATGAGTTATTTCACTCATTAAATAGAAGAACGGAAGGTAGAGTTATTTCGATGGAATTTGAAGAACAAATAGAAGAAGTTCAAGAAGAAAAATAAGAAGAATACTTAGATTATAATTGGGCTGATTTTATTCGAATCAGCCCTTTTTTTATTTGTAAGTTTTCTTATTATATTTGTTAATATTAAAATTAGAAAAATTGAAACAAAATATAAAGTTTGGGACAGATGGTTGGAGAGCAATCATAGGAGACGATTTTACAGTAGAAAATGTAGCTAGAGTTGCTGAAGCAACAAGTAATTGGGTAATTAAGAATTTTCAAAAGCCTTCCATTGTTATTGGTCACGACTGTAGGTTTGCAGGAGAGTTATTTGTAAATACGGCTGTTAAAGTTTTTATCAGCAAAGGTATTCAAGTGAAATTAGCTAAAGGCTTTATTTCTACACCAATGATTTCTTTAGCTTGTGTTCAATTAGAAAGTTCTTTAGGGGTTGTCATGACAGCAAGTCACAATCCTGCTAGCTATAATGGTTATAAACTAAAAGGACATTTTGGAGGTCCTTTATCTTCTGAACAAGTTCAAGAAGTTGAAGATATTATCCCAGAAGTTTGTTCTTTAGATTATAGAAATGTTTCCATTGAAGATGCAATATCTTCTGGACAAGTTGAAATAGTTGATTTGGAAACAAGGTATGTCGATCATGTAAAAGCTAATTTTGACTTAGAAGCGATCCAAAATTCAGGTTTACGTTTTGCTTATGATGCTATGTATGGTGCTGGTCAAAATGTATTAAAAAGAATTTTACCAGAAACACATTTTATACATTGTGACTATAATCCATCTTTTGATGGGCAAGCTCCTGAACCAATAGAGAAAAATTTAAAAGAGTTAGAAGCTTTTATTAAAGAAGATGGTAACATCGCTTGTGGATTAGCAACTGATGGAGACGCAGATAGAATAGGATTATATAATGGTAAAGGAGAGTTTGTTGATTCTCATCATTTAATACTTTTATTGATGCATTACCTTGTGAAATATAAAGGTTTATCCGGAAAAGTTGTAACTGCTTTTAGTTGTACTCCAAGAGTTGGGCAATTGGCGAATCATTATAACTTACCAAACGAAGTGGTTAAGATTGGATTTAAGTACATTGCTAGTATGATGGTGGAACAAGATGTGCTTATTGGAGGAGAAGAATCAGGGGGTATTGCTGTAAAAGGACATATTCCAGAAAGAGATGGGATTTGGATGGGCTTGATTATTTGGGAGTTCATGGCTAAATCTGGAAAGTCTTTAGACGATTTAATTCAAGAAGTATACGATATAGTTGGAGCTTTTAAGTTTGAACGTAACGATCTTCACATTACAGAAGACCTTAAGCAAAGTATTATTAGTGCTTGTAAAGCTGGAGAGTTTAACTCTTTTGGGAAATATAAAGTGGATAATATAAAAACGATAGATGGTTTTAAGTATTTCTTTGATGACAACCGTTGGATGATGATTAGGCCTTCAGGAACAGAGCCTGTTCTTAGAACTTATGCTGAGGCACCAACAATGGATGAGGTAAGAGAGATTTTAAAAGTTACACAAGATACAATTTGTAAATAATACTTTATGGCGGGTTCTTCTTTTGGAACAATTTTTAAATTAACTTCTTTTGGAGAGTCTCACGGTGAAGCTATTGGAGGGGTGATTGATGGCGTACCTTCCAATGTTTCAATTGATTTTGATGCTATTCAGGTTGAGCTAGATAAAAGAAAGCCTGGTCAATCTGCTATTGTAAGCCAACGAAAAGAGATTGATAAAGTTCAGTTTTTATCAGGTGTTTTTGAAGGTAAAACTACAGGTACTTCAATCGGTTTCATAATTCAAAATCAAAACCAAAAGTCAAAAGACTATTCTCATATCAAAGATAGTTTTCGTCCTTCTCATGCAGATTATACTTATGAAAAAAAGTATGGAATAAGGGATTATCGAGGAGGAGGAAGGTCAAGTGCTCGGGAAACAGCTTGTAGAGTTGTAGCTGGAGCTTTAGCGAAACAGATCTTAGCTCAAAAAAAGATTCAATTTAGAACCTATGTTGATCAAGTTGGCCATATAGTTCTTTCTGATGAAGAGAGGGGGAGTCTTAATTTTTCAAATATTGAAGCTAACCCGGTTAGATGTCCTGATTTAAATAAAGCTTCAGAAATGGAGACCTTAATTAAACAAATAAAGAAGCAAGGAGATACTATCGGAGGTTGTGTTAAATGTGAAGTTTTGGGTGTTCCAATTGGATTAGGAGAGCCTGTTTTTGATAAATTACATGCTGAACTAGGGAAAGCGATGTTATCCATTAATGCCGCTAAAGGATTCGAAATAGGGTCTGGGTTTTCAGGGGTTGAGATGAAAGGTAGTGATCATAACGATTATTTTAATTCTGATGGAACTACACAAACTAATTTCAGTGGTGGTATTCAAGGTGGAATTTCCAACGGAATGCCTATTGAGTTTAGAGTAGCTTTTAAGCCTGTTGCAACATTGATTCAAGCTTATGAAACGATTAACAAAGAAGGTGAAAAAGTTCAAGTACAAGGAAAGGGGAGACATGATCCATGTGTTGTCCCAAGAGCTGTTCCAATTGTAGAGTCAATGGCTGCAATGGTAATATTAGATTTTTATTTGAGGAATACATCAACTTTTTCATTCTAATCTTGATTTAGAGTAGAATTAGTAACTTCTTACTATCTTTGTGTTTAGACAAAACTTAATGATATGATACAAAGAATTCAAACCCTTTATTTATTAATTTCAATTATTTGCCTTTCTGTTGTTCAATTTGGAGGGGATATTTTTTATTTAATAGGTGAGAAAATGCATGTGTTAAATGCATACGGCATAGTTAATAAAACTCCGGGTGCAGAAGTTAAAATGATTAAAAATATTCCTCTATTTATGCTTATCATCTTATTGATAGTGTTGTTGGTGGTAACCATTTTTTCATATAAAAAACTAAAGAGTCAATTAAAATTAGTAAAGCTTTTGCTTTTGGTTTATGGTGTCTTTATAGTGAGTTTGGTTGTAGTGTTTTTGATTAATTATAATTTAATTGATAATTCTTTAGTAGCCGATTTTAAGTACCAATTTGCTCCTGGAATGTATTTTATTATTCTTGGTTTTCCTGCACTGTTTCTAGCACAAAAAGGAATTAAAAAAGACCTTCATTTGTTAGACTCATTAAACAGATTAAGATAGATGAATCTTCTTTCAGTAGAGAACATCACCAAAACTTTTGGTGCAAGAGTAATTTTTAAAGATTTATCTTTTGGAATAGAACAAGGTCAAAAAGTAGCTATTGTTGCAAAAAATGGTAGTGGAAAAACAACTCTTTTGAGGTGTTTAATTGATTTAGACCAAGTGGATGATGGAAGAATTGTTTTCCGAAATGGGATGCGTGTTGCTTTTATGGAACAGTCGGAAAACTTAAATCCAGAGCATACAATAATGGAAGAAGTATTTTCTCATGACCTTCCAGAATTACAAGCGGTGAAAAAGTATAACCTTGCAATGGCGTCAGGAGACGAGAGCCTTATTGCAGATTCTTTTGAAGCGATTACCGAATTAAATGCATGGGACATTGAAAATCGTGTTCATCAAATTTTAGCAGTTTTAAAATTAGAAGACACAACACAATTAATTGATAGTTTATCGGGTGGACAAAAGAAAAGAGTTGCACTGGCAAAAGTATTGATTGGTGAACCAGATTTTTTAATTTTAGATGAGCCTACCAATCATTTAGATTTAGACATGATTGAATGGTTGGAAGAATACCTTTCAAAATCAAAATCTACTATCTTAATGGTTACCCACGACCGTTACTTCTTAGAAGTGGTTTGTGACACGATTTTGGAATTAGAAGATCAAACAATTTATAAATACAAAGGTAATTTCTCTTATTATTTAGAGAAAAAAGCCGAAAGACAAGAGCAGCTTGGTGCAACAATCGATAAAGCGCGTAATACGATGCGCAAAGAGTTGGATTGGATTAGGAGACAGCCAAAAGCTAGAGGAACTAAACAAAAAGCTCGTGTAGATTCTTTCCAAGATTTAAAGTCAGTTGCTTCTCAAAGAATTGATGAGGATGAATTGGATATTCCAGTTAAAATGGAACGCTTAGGTTCTAAAATATTGGAAATTCATAAAATGAATAAGGCTTTTGGAGACAAGAAAATCATAAATAATTTTTCTTATGTCTTTAAAAGAAAAGAAAGGGTCGGAATTGTTGGGAATAACGGTACAGGAAAGTCTACTTTTTTGAATATGATTCAAGGTTTTGAACCTTTAGATAAAGGAACAATTGCCATTGGAGATACCATCGTTTTTGGATATTTTAATCAGGAATTGATTAAGGTAGATGAAAATAAAAAGGTGATTGATGTTATTCGTGATATTGCTGAATTTATTCCTCTAGAGAAAGGAAAAACAATGACTGCTGCTCATTTCTTAGAGAAGTTTCTTTTTCCTAGAGATATGCAACATAATTTTGTCTATAAATTAAGTGGAGGAGAAAAACGTCGATTAAAGTTGATGACTGTTTTGATGCAGAATCCTAACTTCTTGATATTAGATGAGCCAACAAATGACCTTGATATTTTTGTGATGGGTGTTTTGGAAGATTACCTAAGAAACTTTCAAGGATGTTTGATTGTTGTAAGTCACGATAGGTACTTCATGGATAAGATGGTAGATCATCTTTTTGTTTTTGATGGAACTGGTGAAATCAAAGATGTATTTGGTAATTATACGGAATATAGAAAACAGATTGCATCTAATTTAAAAGAAGAAAAAAAACAAAATCAAATAGAAGCCAAAAAGGCAAAAGAAACGGTAGAAGTTGAACCTGAAAAGAAAGAAATTCCCGTTAAGAAAAAAATGAGCTTCAAAGAAAAAGAGGAGTTTAAAAAACTGGAGAAAGAAATTGAACAATTAGAAGAGTTAAAAATACTTCAGACAGAGAAAATATCTAACCCATCTTTATCTTCATCAGAAATGATGGAGGCAGGAAATGAACTTTCTAAAACAGTTGAAGATTTAGAAGAGAAAACATTTAGGTGGATGGAATTGGCAGAGCTGGATCCATTTTAATTTTCTTTTTTTATACCTTTAAACCCTAAAATTAACCAATGAAAAAACTAATTCTTTTATCCTTATTAGCATTATTTTCTTGTGACAAGAAGAATGGTCTTGAGCCAGTTGATACAAAAGCATTAAATTATTGCGGTAATATACCTTGGAGTCCAAGATCTTATGGAACAGTAACAGATATAGATGGTAACAACTACAAAACGATCAAGATAGGAAATCAAACATGGATGGCTGAGAACCTACGAACAACAAGGTATTCTAATGGAGACCCTATTCCATATGTGAATGG
>Ga0228627_1000724_pt1 | contig 19290 bp, 19 predicted proteins | sample 33DmetaG_FD_190483 | JGI IMG/M metagenome (GOLD analysis project Ga0228627, IMG submission 190483) | Seawater microbial communities from Monterey Bay, California, United States - 33D | ecosystem: Environmental > Aquatic > Marine > Coastal | place: USA: California | collected 2016-09-28 | reverse complement strand
CGCCGTGTATACGCATGGCGTCAATGAACTGGGCAAGGCGTCTGAGTTCGAGCCCGTGAGGGAGGATGCCGGTCGTCCTTCCCTCCATCGAGCTGCCGATGACGCTGCCTTCTATGAAGGCGTTCACGTCATCTTTAGAAACGGTCCACGAGCGCGACGAGCGGATGCTCTCTGCCATTGTCTCGGCGTCACGCATGGCTTGTCGTGACGCTCCGTTGGCATACATCGTCCTGATCATCTCGGTCGTCGACCTGTACGTCCCTTCGGAGACGTTCAACCGAAGCCCCTGGCCTGGGTTGGTGTGAAACGTCACACCGATGACCGCCGGTGCATCACAAAAGTAGGACGACAGCATGCCGACATTCGACAAGACGTCCCGTTCGTTTTGGGGAGGGAGTAGCTGCGACGTCAGATACACGTACGCCAACTGCGATGCTGCGTTGGCGCTCAGCGTGAGTTCCATGCGCACGCACGCGCCGTGGAACATACCTACGTTGCTTACCCCATTTCGCACATGGTACTTGGAGTACACGGCGTGAGTCACGTCATTCGCCACGTCTTCGGTGTCGTACAGACTCCAATACTTCATGGCGACGCCGCGGACACAATCCATCCATTTGCCACAATACTTACGATGGTAGGGAGATGCGTCTGCCTGCATGATCTCTGTGTTCAGTGCATCGGGGAAGGAGCGCTGTCTGACGCATGTGACCTTCCCGTCGATTGCACTCTGCCGCTCTCCCCACGAGCAGACACCCCTCTCGAGCGTTTCCAGCAGAGCCGTATCGGCACTCATGTTGTACAAGCGATATCCCAACGGAGACACGACGTTCCTAAAGGAACACCACCCGTCGTCGATACCGACGCACGTGCCTTCGCCGGTGCAGTGGCGGTGCATTCTGCAACACGAGACGCTTGCTACCACCGCCGTGAGTGTGGCCAGAGACAGGCTCGTGACAACACTCGTGGAAACATCGGTTGCCATAAAAAATGCTTATATATCTACCTCCTGTGCACTAAGGTGCGTGTAGCCACTCATTTAGCGAATTGTAGGATGCCGCATTCACACGGCAAAACTAACACGACTGCCCCTTCCATCGCATGGCTGCGCGCCCGTCGTATGACTGTGCATATCACTCTGAAAAATGCTTCGTTCGTCACAAAGGTCTATGTCCAGAGTGTGCAACGAGCTGATACGTCTGTCGAGTCCGTAACGGATGGCGGCCGACACCGAATATATTACACATAAGCCAACCAACATGCCCAGCATAAACTCCAGAGCAACTACCAGAACGCATCGAAACGCAATCCACATTACATACTCAAAGTCGTCCTCGCTCATGCGTCCTTTGCGCTTCTCGACGCCACTGTGGGAGCACATTCTTCAGAATAGCGTTGTCATTGAAATTATTGTTGTTTACTCTTTTTGGATGGGCTTTCCGCATACGAGCCATTGAATGTGTACACACCCCCATCGTCAGCATCGGCAGGGCCAGTGAGTGTAAAAGTTGCTTCGTGTACTTTATCAAAATCTATTTGTAAGGAACCAAGTTTATTATAATGTTTCTCGATTTTTGTCAAAAATATTACTAAAAGATCTTTAGTTTCAATAGTGTCCTCTGGAGAATTATCCTCCCACTGAACTTCCCATGTTGCAGTAGGTAACTCTGTATCTCCAAGAGATGCAGGTATCCTTTCGTATTTTGTAATGGACTTTGGAATAACACGGCCCGCTCTCGGACTCAATCTCATATTGTAAATATCGTTCACAGATGAGTCCAATTTACCAAAAAAACTCACATCGCCGTTATTCTGTAAGATGAAAGTGAGTGTAGATGTTCTTATCTGGGAATTTGGCATTCTGTAGGTTTCACAACGCACTTGAAAGGTTTTGCTTTTATCAGGATCCGTTTGCATTTTTGCTCTGCCAGCGAATGAACCATCAACTGATGGTCCTGTATGGTTTCCCATGGCTATCCTTCTGACGTGCACAACCGGTTGGACTCTCGCGTCGATGACTCCATACGATGGGTGCATTGTCACGGGCGAGCGACCGGTGCTGTTTTTTGGACGCAACGACATTTTTGTAGATGTGTGTGTTCTTGACTACTTGTTACACATTTCAAACGGCTTATCTACATCTTAAGAGATGTGTGACATTCGACCCAGCAATGCCTTTCAGGCAACTTCGACATCGAAGAACGGAAGGCGGCACCCATCGCCGTTAGGGGCGACAATCGTCGCTCCCAGCGTGGCTGGGACGGCGACGGCGTCCGATCTCGGTGCCCAGCATTTGTTTTCCACATATGGTAATACAAAAGCCGTTACGTAACCGACGTCTTGCCACTCTTGCCACTCTTGCCACCTGTGAACGGTTCACAGGGGGCTCTAAAGTGCTCGCTTTTACAGAGGGTGTCACTTTGACCATATATGGAAGGTAGGAGCTATGCACGCCCGGCAGGGAGAGTGGTGGTAAGCATGGTCCTCAGCGCACTGGGTGTGACTCCGGTGAAGTTGCGACGCCTCGTTTCTAGAATGGATGGCTGGAGTAGAAAAGTCTTCGAACGTGGTCGCGGACAGCGAAAACGGTGCGACGGAGACGACGATCGTCACGTCTGATGCTCTGGGGAGGACGCTCGTGCTCCGTCACCGTCCCCTGTGTGCATAGCTCCTACCTTCCATATAAGGTCAAAGTGACACCCTCTGTAAAAGCGAGCACTTTTGAGGCAAGCTGTGAACCGTTCACAGTGGCAAGAGTGGCAAGACGTCGGTTACGTAACGGCTTTTAGGCTACCATATATGGAAAACAACGACTGAGAAGCAAACCCTGACACTGTCACCGTCCCAAGCGCACTGAGCGTCACGTCCACTGTCTTTGTCACGTCGTCTGCGATGTCCACGATCCCGTTCGAAGACGTTTCGCGACGCATCTTTCATCCAATTACATGTTTACGACTATCCCACATGCTAACAGATGGCGAATAATCTGCTCTCGACTGGCCGTATGGCCACCACCGAAGCGATCAGCGAGCGCTCTGTTGTACAGTGCAATGAATTCTCGGCTGTCTGCAACTTGAGGACATAAAAGTATCACAGCAAAAGGGTTGACGGACACGGCAGCACGGATGACATCGTAGTCGTTCTTCACGGCGGGGCTGAAAAACGAGAGCGTCGCCGGATTCAGATAGACGCAGAGCGTGGCGAGCTCCTTGCTCTCCTTTGCTGGCGCGTTGCAGTAGCCCAAGATGTTGTGGATTTTCTCAAGAGCTTCACCTTCAGGATGGCGCAAAGCCTCGGCGGCCAAAGCCTCGACGGCAGCCATCGCGACCAAATAGTCGTCCTTTACGACTTTGCTGAAATGTCCGAGCGATGTCGGGCATAGCTTGACAGACATCATTGCGATGTCCTTTCTTGCCCTGGCCTTCTCGTTCGAGTCGAACAAGATCGTGTCGAGGTCGCTCACAGTTGTGCAAGCCTTGACAGCAGCGAAGACGTCGTCCGTCTTGTAGTAGGCGCAGTATTCGTTCAGAATCGACTTGAACAGATGAGACACCATCGCGATCTTGCCTATCTCAGCATAGTCTTTGAGGGCTGCAAACCCGTACTCGAACATCTTGTCGCAAACGCTGCCGAGGAGGTGCGGATCCAGATCGACGATAGACATCGTCGTCGGAGCGCAGAGGACCCTGTTGCTTGGGGTCGCCATCGTGAACCTGAGAAGGGCGCGAGAGGAGTTTGGGCGGACTCGAGGCAGAGTAGCGCGAGGCGCTGTGCTGGGCGCGGCGCGCACCGTGTGTGCGGGGTGGGTGGGGCGGGTGGTCTGGTCGGTCGGACCGATCGGCGTCCCCCTGCCTCGGCGGGCGCGGCGGGCGGGGCGATCTCCGGGTCGGCCGAGATCGCGGACGCGGACCGGAACGGAAGCTCCGCACGGCGATCTCCGCGCCCGCCGAGGTGGGGACGCCGATCGGTCCGACCGACCAGACCACCCGCCCCGCCCACCGCGCACACACGGTGCGCGCCTCGCGCAGACTCACACTCCTCATCACCGTCCGCTCATCCACCCCTGTCACGTCGCAGGCTCCGCACCGAACGTCATCCTCTCTTCGATGCCTACGACACTCATCGATCTCGACGTCGATATTCTCGTCCACCTGCTTGATCGGCTCTTGACCAACAACTTTACGACGTCTCCGTCCATAGTCGACATTCGCCTCGTCTCCAAGCTCGCTCGCGTTTGCCACTCGACCTACGATGCTCTCAAGGCGCACGACGGCTTGTCAAAGGGCGTCTTCGTCAGTACTCCCCTCCCTTCGTTCAGTTGCCGTACCATCCTTGATGACGAAGCGATGAATGGTCCATTCCCTTGTTTTGATTACTATTATTCTCCGAACAACAACCGCGTTCCAGTGAGCTACTTCAAGCTGTCGGGAGGCATTCAACTCGAAGTGGGCGGACCGGACTCATCTCTCGGTGTTCTGCAGACGATAGTTGGAGGCAGACGTTTCTTGTCATCGGGATGGAAGGAGACGATACTGTTCCGACGTGCTGCGATGTTGCACAGGAACATCACGTCATATGGAACGACTTATATGCGGCAAGGCGCCATGGAGCCGCGTGCAGTCGTCTGGTGCTCGTTCAAAGAGGGAGCATCTATCGCCACCTTGAGCGGCATCAAGTCTGAGGCATCGGGCGGCACCCAGCTTGCCGACGATGAAGACGCGCTCGTGGGCTTCGAGTGCGACCTCTCGGAAATTGCACATCCAGACCGCATTCGCAGTCGCCTCTACAAAATTCTGATTTGCAGGGTCGCCGGCACGAATATCTTCTGATGATTATGCCAAGGGCGGTGACTGTCACGCCCAGCGTGTCTAGGAAGGCGACGGAGCCCGAACTCTGTGCACTGTCGTCTTTTTCCATATATGGTAATGTAAAAAATCCGTTACGTAACCGACGTCTTGCCACTCTTGCCACTCCGAAACCGTTCACACCTGCCCCTTCACAGCTGCCGAGGTGGTCAAAATGCGGAGATTGTTTCGTCACAGAGTAAGATCGCGTGCTACCCGTTACCATATTTGGAAGGCGTGTTTCGTCAAAACCCTTTTTAGGGATGCCTACCTTCCTTATGTGGTAACGGGTAGCATGCGATCTTACTCTGTGACGAAACAATCTCCGCATTTTGACCACCTCGGCAGCTGTGAAGGGGCAGGTGTGAACGGTTTCGGAGTGGCAAGAGTGGCAAGACGTCGGTTACGTAACGGTTTTTCGATGCCCCGTTTTCCGTGACCGTGTGACGAACATCGAAAATGCACCTGCAGTGACCGTGTTCATGACACCGAACGTCTCAAGTGTGGATATTTGCACTTTTCAGAGCAAGTTTGTAAATTTTGACACTCGCGGCAGTGTAAAATATGTCAATGTGTTTGACCTACTAGCAAAGAAGAAGCAGCGAAGGGCGATGTCCTTACGACCAGCTAACAAATCAACTGGAACACAATGGATTTGTTTTGAGATGAAAGGAGACAAAGCCTACAAGCAAGCTGAAGCTTTTGGAAATTCCATAAACAGAGTACATGCAAAAGCCAGACAAGAAAAAGCGAACAAACAAGCCGAAGAAGAAGAAAAAATTAAAGCGAACGAAAAACGAAAATACGAACAAGGACACGAAACACCAAATACTACGGCGAGGATTGGTACCGTTACGTTCACGTTCGACCTTACAAAACCACATAATCCAATGGTTCTCAGTGTAAATACTTTTGGTAACACGCAAGCGAGAAACGATGTGATCTCCAATATTAATGAAAATTTTTGGTATTACGCAGGGCTTCACTTTAAATTCATAAAACCAGTTATTTCTTCTTTCAGAGCACATGGAAATGATTACATATTAAATAACACAGCCGATTATATTCATCGGTATCCCAAACAACGCAAAGATATGACCGACTTACTGATGTATAATTATAACGAAATAAGCAACGCTGGTTACAAATATGAATTTTCGTCAGATTCATCTCCCGAATCCTGTATTTATATTTACGACATTTATCAATATTAAAACTGCATGGCACACACTTGAAGGCTGTATATATGGAACTGATACAAAGCAGTAGAAATTCAGTTCAGCGACCTCAACAGAGTTTCTACCACATGTGCCACAAACTCAAAAAACTAATCTTGTCAGCCCGGAGCACTTCTGGCGTTCTGACATATACTAACAATACGTCATACACAATAGATCAAACAGCAAAGAGAGATGTCAGCTCATGGTAATGGAAAAAATACGAATCCTCTTGTAGTCTGCGCAATGAAAGAGGCTATTAAGGTTGTGCACTATCCTATGGTGAAATATGTCAGTCCAACAGAAGTCAACTCACCTCAAAAAGTTGGAACAATGCAATTCGTGTTTGGTAATAATCAGCTGATTATAAATTTTGATGAACTTGATACCCAGTATATGAATGGCATTAAAAGCATTGTGAATCGCAATTACAATGCTACATATGTTAGTTATGTAACTAAAAACAATGAACTAACGGACACACACAATACACTAAGGAATACATATACTATTTTCAATATTAATTACCTAGTTACTCTTCACAAAGAGGTTGAAGTAGGACGTAAAAGTATCATCAATGCTCTTATGGTACAAAACGAAAGCGATGGCGAGCATCGTATCACTCACCGGTTGTCTCGCCGTGATGCATCCATGGAAAACAATAAAATAGAATATAACTACGATATTTTTATGAAGTAATGTTTTATACAACCGTGCCTCTAAACTTTGAAAAGTGCCGGCTCCCCCCGCGGGGCTTCTCCGTCACCCCGCGAGGCTTCTTCTTCACCCTGATCTCAGCCCCAGTCTCGTTGTCGACGAAGCAATGCCGCGCCTTGCACCTGCGCGTTCCTGCCAAGCCATGTGTGCCAAGCCGTCCATAGTGGACTTCTCCCGGCATACGATGCAGTGCCGCACAATGAGCATGCTGCCACTCCTTGTCGTTGAGGTGGTCGATGTCGTACTCTGGAGTTCTGTACTTGGCGTGGCTCAGCACTTCCTGAATCATCGCTGGCCTGTTGCAACACATACAGTGTGTCGGCATGCAGGCGCCCGTCACCTCTTCCTCCTCGTCTTGGTCGTCGCTGTGGTACATGCTGAAATCGTTGACGGGGGGCGTGTCCAGGTTGTAGAGCGGCATCAGGGCACGACGCAGCGCAACGAGCGCCTCGCAGGAGTCGTCAGACTCCACTTGGATGGCGCGCTGCGCACATCGCGACGCCGCCAGCCACGCCTCGCAATGCGCTGATAGCTCCACATTTCCCCTCGCCTTGTCCGGATGCACACGGAGCATGAACCGTTTCAAGCTCGGTACGTCACTTCCGTCGAATCGTAGTTGCAGCAGCTCCTTGATCTCTTCCTGTGTGAGATCGTGACATCGTATGGTCAGTGTGCGCATCCTGGACATTCGTGTCTCTTTCTCCATGTCGATGTTTTGAAAGTCCATCGTGTGGGTGGCGTGCACAGCTCGCAGGTCGTGGTGTCCATCTGCGACGAATCCCTACGACAGATAGCGCATTCGCGAGCCCTCCTCGAAAAGGCGCTGGGGCGCTGTGCATGCCGATCGACACCGCTAGTCGCCATTCGGTATCGACAGTGTCGGTGGCCAAACGCCCACCCGGTGGACTCTCCGCGTCCATACGAGAATGACAGAGAGCGAGCCCAAGAACCATGTCGACACGATCATCAAGATGGCCAACGTCAACTCCGAGCTTCTGATCAAAAGCTCGGATCACACCACGACGATGAACCAGGCAATGGTAAAGTCGGAGGACATGAAGCTGCAGCTCTTGGGTCTTTTGAAGAGCCACAACGATACCATCAACGCGCTCAAGGATGAAAACAAAGCCCTTCTCGATACCAACTACAAGCTGGAGTCCAACAAAAGGGATCTCGAGACACAGCTCGATGAGCTTATCTCGAAGAAACGCAGAATCGTGTGCTTCGACGACAAAGATCTATGGAAGGTGGACGACACGCCGGAATATAAGACAAACAAGATTCGATCGATGGCCAACGGCGACCACCTGGTCGAAGCATTGACGAAGAAGGCGTTTGATGCCATATTGTCATACCTAGAACTAACGCCTCCGGAGGTGGACATCGTGACCAAACTGACGACCGACAACGCTACTCGGTGGAGGGAGGCGAGGAAGTGCATACGACGTCGCTTTGGAATGGGGGAGTAGGGATCTCTTCGTTCGTACGGTCACACACATACACACACACAGTACATGCTGCGAAAGGCGTTTGCGATCACAAACGCCACGGGATCACGCCTCCATAGCTACCATGGCTGTTTGCGGTGTAGTTTCCATACATGCTCCCGTTTGTATACATCATACCGTAGCTCGTGGAACTATTATCAGGCGCAGGATAATCTTCTTTTAAATCAAGTAGTTCGAATTGTCTGTCCTCGTGTAAAACACCAAACCACCACGAAACTGGATCTCTTTTGCGGTGTGCGAGGTTATTGTCACCACTCGCCGTGTAGAGTTCATACGCATACACGTGCTCCCGAGACTCAACCCACAACTCCACGAAGGACAATCCCTGAAAGGAACCATCCAGCCATTTATTCAAAACATAGTCATCTATGAGTTTGTCAGCGGTTTCTTTTGAAGAGCTTTGACCTCCAGGATTGTATGCCGCAGCGATTTCGATCTCTGCGTTGTTGACGCCGTACAATTTTATCTCTGAGAGAGAGATTAGATTGGTATTTGGACCATCACGCACTTTATGAAATTCAAACATGTAGACGATGCCTTCAAATCGCGGAGGAGTCATGGGCGGAGAGGGAGGCGGAAGCGACGGCGGGGGTGGAAGCGGTGAAGGTGGAAGCGGCGGAGGTGGCGGTGGAGGCGGTGGAGGTGGAAGCGGTGGAGGCGGTGGAGGTGGAAGAGAGGGCGGTGGCGGAAACCATGGTGGCGGCGAGGAGGAACTTGTGAATATGTCTTTGATAAAAGGAATGTCGCTGAAATTAAGCACCACGTAAACCAACATCATAATAAAGATTGTTCCACAAGTGCAGTACAATGGTGCTATTAAGAAGCATTCGTGCCTTTTATAAAACGTAGCACGCGGAGTGACACTTTCAGAACGTTGAGTTTCAGTTAAAGTAGATGTTAAACGATCTTTATTTGGTAAAGCTTTCACGTTACCACGATTATTACGCATCCGTACAAGACCTTCTCTTCTTGCTGCTTTAACTTTATTAATCAAAGAACGAATAGTACTCTTATCAGTGCTTACAGGACACAGCGTTCTACGTAGATCGAAAGCAAGGGGGGCAGACTCTTGCGATACGGGAACACATTTGGAGTAGGCGCGAGGCATGTCTTCACTACTGACTGCTTCACTTTCGTGACGCTTCAGTTTAGCGACTGTGAACGTCCGAAGTGATCACATGTGTCCTGTAAAGTACGGAGTGGTATTTGCCACCCCAGGGCTCCAAAGCCCCTCGGTTTTCCTAGTCGCACGACGCGCACAGCGCGAGGTTCAGCCGGTGGAACTCCACGTCGTCCTCCGTCGGCTGGCGGATCGGCGGCTTGCCCTCATACAGCCGGCAGAACTGCGTGCCGATGTTGGCGGCGCCGGTGCGATCGCGATTCTGTGGGAGCCGACACTCTTCGTTTTGGCAAACGCGCAACCCCCGAATCTTGCGGTCCATCGTGGTCTCCTTTCACAGTCACCAAACTGAAGCAGTCGCCAAACTGAAGCAGTCACCTGTATATTGCGTCCGACGGTGAAGCAATGCCACGAACAGAGTCGCACACTTCTGTCCAATCGCTCAAAATCGACGCAAACGCGGCGCCCGGCACCGCGAATACGACGATTGGCGTGTCGTCGCCACGTTTACCCTTTTTGTGTCTGTTACGTGCCGTTACGTAACCGACGTCTTGCCACTCTTGCCACTGTGAACAGTTCACAGCCTGCCTCAAAAGTGCTCGCTTTTACAGAGGGTGTCACTTTGACCATATATGGAAGGTAGGAGCGGTTCACGCCCGGCACGGACATCGGAGCGTCAACGCCGTCCCCGGTGCACCGGGCGTGACGATTGGGGCGGTGACGAGGTTGCCTTGCGTGGAAAACGTACCTCGTGTCAAACACGGCGCCCAGCACCGTGAATACGACGATTGGCGTGTCGTCGCCGCGTTTACCATTTCTGTGGTTGTTACATGCCGTTACGTAACCGACGTCTTGCCACTCTTGCCACTCCGAAACCGTTCACACCTACCCATTCACAGCTGCCGAGGTGGTCAAAATGCGGAGATTGTTTCGTCACAGAGTAAGATCGCGTGCTACCCGATACCAAATACGGAAGGTGTGCTTCGTCAAAATCCTTTTTAGGAATGCATACCTTCCTTATATGGAAGCGGGTAGCACGCGATCTTACTCTGTGACGAAACAATCTCCGCATTTTGACCACCTCGGAAGTCGTGAAGGGGGAGGCGTGAACCGTTCATAGGTGGCAAGAGTGGCAAGACGTCGGTTACGTAACGTCCAATTCATCACCAATCGCCGCATTTGGCGATAAAACTATGAGATAAGACTATCTTTTCCGTGTGGTCGTGCTCTGTCAAGCAGAAGGGCACACAGAGCCCGACACCCAACAGGCAGCAATGGACCACGCAGGCAACACTTCAGCGAAGCGAAAGCAACTCCTCGACGACCTCAAGCGAAGCGCCAACAAGGCGCTCAAGGTCGTCGATGTGCGCACCAGCTCTTCCGCAAATCAGGAGTTCATGACGGCGCAGATGACGGTGATCTCCGCCTCGTCCGCGTCTGGGGGCGTCGGGAATGCACGGCTCCTCCTCACCGGTGTCGTGACCGACGTAAAGTACGGGGAGATCGGCGAAGTGTTCAACGCGATCTCGACGAGCCCCCCTTCTGTCATCGCAACTGCCAAGGTCGACAACCCCGCGGGGCGCAACGCCAAGGAAAAGAAGCAGATGCCGATGGCAATGAACTTCAAGGGAGCGGTGCTCACCATCGGTGGCAACAAGTGCTCGACCTTCATCAAGAATGACGGGGCGGTCCAAAGCCCGTCCGACGTTCCACCCGGTACCAAGGTCGTCCTGTCCGGCGTCAACACTGGAAGCTATGGCAAGTTCGACAGCCCAACGGAGGGTGGCCAGATGATCCTCAGCTTCACGGACATCATCATCAAGGACACGTGCCAGAGCGTCTCCGAAGCGATCCGTCGCATCGCGGAGGCGATGGACACCTCTCACTTCTCCAAGTGGCAGGCCTTCGAGTGCCTCCCCGCATTTGGAGATTTGTCTCACGTCCTTGCAGCAAATCCTCCCCTCGGCAAATGCATCGAGGCTCACCTCGGCGTCTTTCGAAAGGCTCTTTCGGAAGGGCTTCGCAAGAAAGTATCTACCAACGGGACGGACCTGCTTGAAGTGAAGGTCGACGGCATCGAGAGCACGTACAACCTGTTTCCCGACGGAGGGGAGACATTCGCCTCGAGGGCGGACATGCTCGACACGCTTCCCGACCTCGTCTTCTCGGAACTGCATGGAAACGGGAGGAACGCCTACGTTCCACTCCTGCAGATGGCGGTCGCTCCTGGAGAAGAGAGCCCTCCTCAGATCGTATCGCTCATCACGGACGAGATCACGTACAAGTCGCCCTTTTTTGTGGAGCCGCGCATCAGACAGGTGCACGTGCAGGGCAATTACGTGACCATCCTCTTCTCGCTCTTCCTTGCCAGCACCGAAGAAGGCCTCGTGGAAGTATCGACCCCTTACATCGAATCCGCTGGGATCGCCGGCGGCACGAACAAGTCCTTGATCCAGCTGGGCAACATCTTCGGCACCCATCTCCGCGACAAGGCCGTAATGGCGACCGATCTCCTCCAGTACGCCTCGCTCGTGATGGTGCCAAGGATCACCAAGGTCGATCCCCACACCGATCAGTTCTCCTTCAAAGATCTGCCCTTCTCGGAGGGGTTCGTCGTCGACGTCCCTGCGACTCTGAAAGTGGCGTCGGCACTCGTGTCGGTCGAGTGGGTCAAAGCGAACGTCCTCAAAGGCGGGATGCACGTCGAGTACAAGATCGGCAACTCGCCCGAAGACAATGCAAAGAAGCTCCAAAAGCGCGACACGCACTCAAAAGAGATCATCATTTCTACGCCTCCGACGCTGTCGCTCGCCACCAACGGTTACATCGCAATCACAGAGTCCACGACGGTGTTCGATACTCTGATGGAGGAGGTGCCTGACAAAAAACGCGCCGAGTTTCGCGTGGTGTACCCAAGAGTCGTCGAGGACATCAAGGCGAAGAACCAGTTCCATGCCGAAGCAGACGCCGGTACCAAGGTTGCATCGCCTTCGAATGACATCGAGCATGGTGAAGCTATTGTCGACGAGTGGCTCAAAAGCTGCGCTGACGTCAACTCGAAACGGTTGAAGATCATGGCAGACGCGCTCGTCTACTGCGTGCTCGTGGACGCGGCGCTCGACGACTGCGAGTAAAAACTGCGACTATTTTTGGGGAAGTTCGTCTGGGTGACACGTCATCCACGCACGCCGTGTTGCATACTATTGCAATTTTAAGCAAATTCGATGTGATGGTTCTTAAACATAGCTTCTACCTCGCGATTCACATGCAACAGGTCTTGCACAAACGTCGACGCGACATGTGGATTCGAAGGTAGTATATCAGCCTTTAAAACGGCGACAAGGTTGCCTGCGGAATCGGCACACGCTCTTGCGTATGCATACCTCAACACTCCTTCGAACTGGTGTAGACACTGCCACGTCGGAACGTCGAAGGTCGAGGCGTCCTTACGGATAGCTACGGAGATAGGATGTGACACGATAGCAGACAGCATTTTCAAGTACAGCTCCTCTGATTTCACACCGGAGCTCCACGCATGGGGTATATCCATGACTGTTTTATCTATACAGTGAAACTTGTAAGGACACAGCTTGACACCCGCTGGTGGCGCGGTTACGGACAAAAAAACGTCGAGCGTGTCTTTTGTAAGAGGTTTGGGTTGAAATACATCGATTCCTTGACGTTTCCACTCGGACGCCGATACGTCACACGTATCCTCCGATATCCCTACGAAGAAAGCAGGAGGCGTATTTCTTCGATGCTCGATGTGTCGGACTGTTCTGCTGAGGATACACCCCTCGTCTCCGACACCCATGTGACGATCCGCGATTACGACATCAAACTGAAGCTTTGAATTAAAAGTTTCGATTGCTTCGGTCATGTTTGTTGCTTTGTGGGGCACGTGTCCGCATTCAGATACAAGAGATACGAGGAGGTCGAGGCAAAACCGATCGTCCTCCACGATCAGTACAATCTTCTTCATGCGACGCTATGACAGTTTTAAAAAAGCGACTCTGCTGCTTTCCTGATAGGGTAGCGCGGCGATCGCATTCGCTTTAAAGTACAGCGTGAGAAACGCAGAAGCGTTATTTGCCTTTCATATTATGCCCATCGTCATCTTTCATATTATGCTCATTTTCTTTCTTAATAACTTGCACATAGCTGAGCACCACTTTGTTTATCATCGGCAGGGATGTTGTCAAAACGCCCAGTAAGACCGATATCCGCAGCAACGTAGTGTCGTTTGGTATGGACCGAGTCAACGTATACAGAAAAGGGTTGACAAAAACAGACGTCAGCGTGATGGCAGTGCAAGAAGACTGCACAAGCCACAGCACGGCGGAGACGTACAGTGTCAATCGGCGATCTTTGCCTTTGTTGTCATCGAAGCACGTACCCTTCATGACACACGCAACAGGGCTGTAGATGAGCGTAGGCACGTTCGTCACCAAAGTCAGCAGCGCTGCCAGCATGCGCCCCACCGATGCAAATGTCTGTCTTGTGCCCAATAACGGCGTCTCGGAAAGAGCAATGATGATTGCAGAACACACGTCTACGTTTGACATCGGCCCTCCCAGCCTCGTCAAGGGAGATTCTCTGGAAGAGTCTAGGAACGAATATCTCAAGATGCCATGTAGGGTAGACACCAAGCAACCAGTCAGCTCGGACACCACGATCGGTCCGTTGTTATCTTCCAAGAGAGCGTCGGAGATTAACACGATGACGACGAGCCGGGTACCGATCGCAAGTGCGCCAATGAAGGCATTTGAATAGACCTCTTCCGAACAGTAGTGGAACGTATGGGACCCGTCAACTGTATCTTTAGATGGGAAGCACGATCTATGGGCCTCGATCACGATACTCGCAGGCGAGACCTCTGTCTGGGACGCCCTCAAAAAGCTCACCGCCGCGACGAGCATCAATATTCCAAGCTGGCCCGCTGCAAGCCATGTCGCATCACTCGACGACAGCACTGAAGGCAGCTTTTCCATCGGCTTCGCCTTGGTAAACGTAATGATGGCGTCTGTGGTGTGTCTAGGTAGCCTTATCTCCACGGTATGAGACGAGGCCACACGACGATATGGTGCAGACGGGCTCGTCTGGCAGAACCCAGTCTGGACGCACTGCATTTGGTATAGATAAACGAAGTGATTCAGCGACGTATTCGATGAAGCACACGAGATTCCGGTCTCCACCAAGACTCGCCGCTGTTCGAGATATTTTTCTCCGTGCTCGTATAGATATCGATCAGTGAGTGCAAGCCATAGAAGTTCCGAAGACGCGAGGTGGGGAAACATCTTGACGGACGTGTTGTTGCACTCCTTGAACAGCGCTCCTTCGTTGACAACCAGTTCTCCCTCACTTGTAACGTCGCCGACAATTGCATTTGTACCCATGGTGCTGCTCGGCTCGTCATCGTCGTGCGGAATCCAGCACAAGTGAGTGGTCGTGAGGTAATAATCATACCCTCGAACCAACGACACGGAGCCTTTCAACCCTAGCCGATATCCGGTGATGGTAGTATAGTCAGCATAGTCTGCAAAGAGTTCGAAGCGCGTCTTCACGGAAACGAGTTTGTTGTACACGCCGCTTGTGCTCACCAAGACGGAGTCTGAACACGACGTGCCGTCCGTTGTGCAATTCAGGGAGTCGCTCCGCACCATCATTGAGGACCATAGGTATGTAGACGCGCTTCCATCGTCGACCACTCGATCGAGCCGAATCATCGCCTCTATCTCTCTGATCGGCGTACCTGCCATGAGCCTTACCGTTGCATAATCGGCATACCGAGACGCCCGCAAGCACATTGCACCCACTGGAACCTTTCCGTAAGGAACATAGTTCGTTGCATGTGCGGGGTAAAGCACGCATACCATGCATACGACGAAAAACGTCAGGATCGACAAAACGTATACAGCGGGTACCGCAATCTGTGAGTTGTGTGACTTGGTATATCGTTTTTCAAACAAGATTGCTCCTGTTGGCTTTAATTGAAACTGTTTACTATTTTTAGAGTATATAAACGTAGCATATTTTATCGAGTACTTCATGAGAGACTCGCGCCACACGACGCGTCCTCTCTCTCTCTGTTGTGTCAGACATGTGTTATCTACTTTGACTCTTGCTTCCACACACTCACCTCGAGAAATACCATATAGCCAAGGATGCGTTTCCAAGCGTTCTGCTGTCCACGAGATCGAATGTGATCGGCACACAGCCTGGCGCGCGAGTGATTTACTCTGCATGCGGGCATCGGAAGTTATATCACGTATGTACATGCACCAACGTTTGAAGCCTATCTTTCACATCATTGTGGCTACGAATTACATCATACGCGGCCGCACCAATGCACAGTCCAACGGTAATTAAAAGAAGCCCCCTCCCCAACCCATTGCATAATTTTGACATGGTGTTAGTCATTTGTGATGACGATACGATGCAGAAATTGTCGACTGACACGCAATGTATGTTTCTAGTAAAGGCATTGTATATAAACGATATATCACACACCCAAACCAGTCACAATCCGAGAAATCGAAGCCTACAGCGCGGCGTTACCGAATCGCCACAGCTCGTTCGACACTCTGCACAGGGGTGCCTCCTGTTCACATCTAAGAGCGAGAGCGACGTCAAGGGAACGTCACTTCAACCCATGAAGTCTGTCTCTGATGTCATCGCTGCTCAAACTTATGCGAACAGCCACAACGATCACGTTTACTATTACCGTCATGAGAAGCCCCGCCGCCAAAAAAGCAACGTCTCGACCCTTCATGCTGTTGTGACGACGATGCGATTCAAAAGGGAGGTCGGAGGACGCGCCTTTGTTATATTCTCTACGTGAGAGAGCATGCCATATCCGCCATCACACACTCATACCAGTCACAATCCAAGAGAGTACAGCCGACAGCAGACTTATGCCAAACCCCCACGGCTCGTTAGACTGCACGTAGGGGTACGTTCTGTTCACATCCAAGAGCAAGAGCAGCCCCCAACAGACCGCGAGGGCGGTCGGAGCAGAGTACCATGCAATTCGCTTGATGGTATGCGTATCGTAAACATCAGACCTCGAAGTATATAATGCGAGGGTGAATGGAAATGTGACCGAGTGCTGAAACGTATGCTCATACCCATTGATCTTCCAGTCTTCTACATTCAAGAGAGGGCATCCATCATATCCAGCGGTCAATGAGAATGTCGCCATGCCAAGCGCAAACTGCAACGACATGGCGACGACTATCAGCGTTACAGTGACGCAGGAGAGCATCCCCGTAGTCTTGCGCGTGCTGGACCAGTAAGGCAGGACTCTCTCAACAAGCGTGAGGATACCAAGGACAGCCACCACGCACGTGGTCCCCAAGAGCGACCAATGCGTAAAGTAGCTGAGATCGAAGCCAGTCGACTGCGATAGCCTTTGTCGAATGTATATGACGTGGCCCGACACATTCAACACACACGCCAACTCCGGAGTGCCGTACTTGGCGACTGGTATTGAACTCAATAGAAGCACGAGTTGGAGCTGTGGTATCACAGAGCTCGACTCCACAGCGTCGATGAGTATTCCCGTCGTAAGCAGGAACGTCACTACGATAGACACGACAGCCGAGGTACTCGTGGTGCACTGTGTGTCGTGTCCTTGGCGTCGACGCGCAGGGCGCTCGGCACCTTCTTCGGCATCACGGCTCTTCGGCATCACAAGGACCGCGGCTGCGATGCCGCCTATCCACAACGCAGCCGTCGAAGAGTTGGAGACGTAGTGACTTCGAGCACGGTACGCTGCTGCACAATGTTGCTGTGGACCAATGCACGATGCTTTAGAAAAAATCATGGGAAGGTATTCTGCATGGGCGTGTGTCGACAACTGAGCAATCAGCGTCGATGCAAATATCACGGTCGTGTTAGTAGCAATTGTGCACCGCACTGCGCTCGAGATGCTCGACTCCATTTCCTGAGAATGTAGTATGACGAAGACACCGGTGCAGACCAGCATGGCGCCTCCAAAGGTCGCCGTAAAGACGAACACGCCGTCGGCCAATCCATACCCCCGCGTTTCAAAATCATAGTCATGGACTACGTATTGATACACCTCTCCGGCATGGCAGATGGCGTTTCGGACGACTCTCAGCCCCACGTACGTGATCAAAGAGCCCGTCAGCGAGTAATTGGAGGTTGACTTCTCTGGTTTTGCAGTTGACGACTGCTTTACGTTGATTTTGTATAGGTACACGATCACACACCCCGATACGAGGATGAACAAGGCATCCGCCGCCCTTACGTTCGCATTGCCGTGATGCTCGCCCCTCAGCGAGGCGATTACGAGTCCGAGCAGAAACAGCCCTCGTTGTTCAAATGCAAAGCCGGTAGACAATATGGGCGACGCAAGGCAAGCCACAAGGACGATCGAAGTGCACCTCAGGGACGAAGGCACCTGTTGTTCTACACCACGCGGAAGTGCGCACAGTGCATCCATGACGATGGCCGTGACGCAAATTATGCTAGAGGGGATGCTAGGAGAGAGCCGGCTCCAATGAGTCATCCTGTAAGGAGTGGTGCTTCAGCACCAGTATAGAGTGGTGTTAATGTTTGGAACACGCGCTCAATTCATGTGTTGAAAAGTCGCTGCTGCACATTCACACCTTTACATGATACATTTGCAAAATGCATTTCTTTCGTACTGCGCCACAGCCATCCCCTGTCGACGGCATGGCCACATCTGCGGACAGTCGCAATTTCAACTTACGTGACAAAAAATATCACGTAAGGTACGGAGTGCGGTTCATTCACAGTCGCCAAACTGAAGCGTCACGAAAGTGAAGCAGTCACCTGTATGGGATAAGTACATATATACGTGTATACAGTATGAAAGGCGTTGATTAAAAGGTTATTCATGTCGCTGCGGCCTACCACTGGCGTCGCCAAATCAAGCTATCACAAGACCACCCAAACTGGTCTCGTAATCAACGCGATGTCGACTGCAGTCGTCAACATCGACAGGAGATGCATGGAGGTCAGCACTGGGATGGTATGAACGTTTATTTCGTATCATACCAAAACACATAATATTATCCTTGGTCTCAGTGAAGTGAAATACACAGAGATGATGCTTCAAAAAAATAAAGAACGTTTGGTGATAATGACTCTGGCAGAAGTGGTTGTGAAACATGAGTGGCGAAGAGAAAGGCTTTTATACGTAGACATTGCATGCGTGGGCACCTCATGACACACAGAGAAGTGCGTGCGACTGTCTTTTTTGTTCGTCTCTCATCTTCTGCTTCTCGGCACAGTCCGTGCGCACGTAGAATGGTTTGCTCAAGACGACCGGTGGGAGGCGTCCGGGACCAAAGTACTCGATCCATTTGGTTCGGTCGACATTGGCGAATTCCATCTTGAATGCAAACTGCCTGCTCTTCGTTCGCAACCAATGGGAGCTGACGCCCGAAGCTATGAAGAAGCTGTCGAACAGGATCTGCTCCCCCATACCATCGTCTCCGTCAGCTCCGCTGCAAGACACCTCCGACACGAGACACGGAGTCGTCGCACCAGCACGACCGACGAGGAGCTGCTTCGGTGTTTTGTTGAGAAAGCCCATGTCGTCAGGAAACACCTCTTTGCCATCGTCTTGTGAAAGCGTCAGCTTGAACTTCAATTGTCGGCCATTCGACAGCATGCCCAACCTGTATAATGCGCGCTGTATTCCCATCAGCTTCATCTGCTTTACGACACCGTGCGTGTTGCGGTACTCACTTGCCGCCATCACGCCTCTGCCCCTCAGCTTGGTGCCTTTGTGTTTGCCTCGATTGGGGTGTAAAACGTCCGCGCTGTCGCCCGCGTGCCTAATCTCGAGTCTCACATTCGCTTCGACCGATATGATGTACCGGTACACGTCG